>Ga0065721_10004515_pt1 | contig 27765 bp, 15 predicted proteins | sample Mesricmetagenome_FD_59108 | JGI IMG/M metagenome (GOLD analysis project Ga0065721, IMG submission 59108) | Mesophilic microbial community from rice straw/compost enrichment Sample: eDNA_1 v2 (version 2) | ecosystem: Engineered > Solid waste > Grass > Composting > Bioreactor | place: USA: Davis... | reverse complement strand
TTCCAGTGTGACCCCGAGTCAATAATGGCATTGATAAAGTCGCGGCGCACCCATTTGTATCGTCCGAGGACTTGCCCCTCGTCCTCCCACTTAATGTATAGGCCCTCCGACAGATCTGTATCGTCGGTTTCGCGCCGCAGCACGAATTGCGGGTCCGATCCTACTGCAGTCGCGGCCGCGCGTAAACTTTCCCGCCACGCGGGGGATTTGTAGAGCGACGGTCGGACAAGCGCCGTGAGGTCCTTCTGACGGGCGAAGGTGCCGGTCTGGAGGACGGGGACGGAAACGACGGGATGCTCTGCGAGCATCGCGCGGCGTCGCTCGGTGGACAGGAACGTTTCCGTGTGCCGGTCGAAGATGTCGAACTCCATGAGGTAGTGCGGCAGGGCGTCGTAGAAGACCGTGTGCTTGGCGTAGAGCCACTCCCCGTAAAGGATGTAGCGGTCGGATAGGACGTCGCCCAGCCAGCTCTGGTGGACCGAGAGCCAGGTCTTGAGCAGGCCGAACTGGGCCTCGTTCGGGCCGCCGGTGAGTACGTGCCCCCGGCTCTGCGCCACGGCCTCGCCCTCCGGCGTGAACCACAGGCCGACGTTCGCGCCGTCCAGCTTCTCTTCCACCACGAGGTGCCGGCCCCGCAGGTCGGAGAAGGGCACCTGTTCCAGGTCCGCGTCCCCCTTTTGCAGGCCCGAGCCCTCGATGTGCCGCGTACGCGGGTATTTCAATAGGGTGTGCATCTTGCAATCTCTCCCCTGGCCATTGTCGCGCGGTGGGTGCGTTTTGCTAACCGGGTGGCCTTCCGTACAATAGCGTATGCTCCTTCCTCTCCAGACGCCTGCCCCGGCGCTCCCCGCGCCGGCTGCCTCCACTGCCGCCGCTCCGGATTTGCTGCCGGGCTTCCGCCGCGCGGCGCACTTCGGCGAGCGGGTGCGCGAGGGGTGGCTGGAGGGCGGGGTCCGCGTACTGCTCAATGCTCCGGCCACGGTGGACCCGGCGAAGCCGACGCGCCTGGTCGTGTACGCGACACCGAACGGCAACACGATCGAACAGACGCTCGGAAGCGCCGTGGCTCCGGGGACGGACTGGCACTTCGATATCCAGCACGTTGCGGCGCAGGGGCGACGGCTGCGTGAGGTGGCGCCGGACGCAAACATCGTGCTGGCGGTGGTCGAGGCGGAGGGGCTGAGCTGGCCCGCGTGGCGAGCGCGAACGCCCGACAACGCGGCGCGCATCGTCCGGGTGGTGGAGGCGCTGCGGGCGCAGACGCCGGGGGCGAACGTGCGGGTGACGCTGGCGGGGCACAGCGGCGGGGGGAGTTTCCTGTTCGGCTTTCTGAACGCGGCGGAGGCCGTTCCCGGCTGGGTGGAGCGCATCGCGTTTCTCGACGCGAACTATTCGTATAGCGACCGGGACCGGCACGGCGACAAGCTGCTGGCGTGGCTGAAGAGCGACCCGGACCGGCGCCTTTTCGTGCTGGCCTACGATGACCGGGAGATTACCCTGGACGGCAAGAAGGTGGTGGGGCCGGATGGGGGAACGTACCGGGCGACCGCGCGTATGCGCGAACGGTTTGCCCGGGACGGCGCGGCAACGGAAGCGAAGTCCGGACCGTTTGTGACGTTCACGGCGGCCGGCGGTCAGGCGGTGTTCCGGGTGCACACGAACCCGGAGAACAAGATCCTGCACACGGCGCTGGTGGGAGAGATGAACGGCCTGCTGGAGGCCCTGACGCTCGGCGGCACGTCGCGGGAGCGGTCCTGGGGGACGTTCGGCGGCCCGCGCGCTTACCGGGAGTGGGTCCAGCCCGCGGCCGGAATCCCGCCGCGTCCGAAGAACGCGGAAGGGGGGCGGGCGTTCCTGGAGCGCATCGCGAAACTCTCGCCGGAGGCCCGTGAGGAGGCGATCGCGGACGCCCTGTGCGCGGGGAACCTGCCGGATTTCCTGCGGACTTTTGCAACGGTGACGCTGACTGCGGCCGGGCCGGATGGGAAGCCGCACACCGCGACGGTCGCCGCCATGCCCGATTATCTGGCGGTGGGCAGCGACGCCGACTTCGTGCGCGTGCCGATGACCCCGATGACGGCGCAGCGCGTCGCGGATGCCTTCGGGTGCGCGCTGCCGACGCGGCGCCTGGTCGATGCCCTGCACGCTGCGGCGACGGTGCGACTTGACCCACAGCCGTTGACGGAGGCGCGGGAGGCGCCGGCGACGTTCGCGCGGCACAACGCTCTGATTGAGGCGCAGCGCGCTCGCGCCGGGAAGCCGCTCGGGGCGCTGGTCTCGGGCGTGAAGAAGGATGTGGTGGTGACAAACCGGCTGGGGGAGCGGCCGAACCGCGTGGCGATCTACGGCTGGCACCGCTCGGACGGGGGGCCGATTCAGCCGCTGACCATTGTCCACCGCGATACGTATGTGGACTACAGCCACGGGGTACGGCTTATTCGGCGAGAGGTTATGGTGGACGGACGGCCGCGCGACGTTCGGCATGTCCTCCACGCCGCCGACCTGTGCGCCCTGCTCAGCGACGAAGGCCCGCTCCGCTTCCCGGCCTACTGAGCCATTTCTGGCACCGCCCCGTCCGCTCCCCCACAGGGGAGCGGACGGGGCGGGATTGGACTACTTGGCGTTCACGGTGAAGCCGGGCCAGTCGTCCGTGCGGAAGGGGACGGCGGGCAGGCGCGCGGCGTTGTAGAGGTTGCAGATGGGGCTGTTCGCCCAGCCGTAGCGCACCGCGACGGGGTTGGTGACGCCCGCGGCGCGCACCACAACGGTGTTACCGTCCACCTGAGCCTCGGCGGGAACGAACTTCTGGTCCGGTCCGGCGATGGTGAAGCCGCGGAGGATGGTGCCCTTCACCTCCAGGCCGCCCTGGATGTGATCGAAGCGCAGCCGGATGGCGTCGCCCTCCACGCTCATGCTCTTGTAGACGGGGCCGGAGTATACCACGTCCTTCTTGCCGTAGACCCGGTTTTCGGCGATCAGTCCGAGACGGCGCCCGACGTCCTGCTTGTTCGTCGGGTGGATGTCCTCCGGGTTCCCGATGTCAATGGTGACGGCGAGGCCGGAGTTCTTCACCGTTTGCGCGGTCATCGCCTGCGCCTCGCGCAGCTCCGCCCAGGCGGTGCCGGGAGGGTTGGGATTGTTCTGCCCGTAGTTGGCAAGCTGCACGATCAGGAACGGGAAGTCGCCCTGCCCCCAGGCGGTGCGCCAGCCCTGGATCATGTCCGGGAGCAGCTTGCGGTACTGGTAGGCCCGGCCGGCGTTGCTCTCGCCCTGGTACCAGATGGCGCCCTTGATGCCCATCGGTAGGAGCGGGTGGATCATGCCGTTGAAGAGGACGCTGGCGAGATTCGGGTTGCGCTCCGGCGGGGTGGGGGCGCGGGGCTGGGGGGGGGCGGGTTTGCCCTCGGCCTTGGCGGCGTCCACGGCGGCCTGCCACTTCGCCCGATCTTCCTCATACTTCGCCAGGTTGGCCTTGTAGGTGGCGGGCGCGTCTTCGGCACGCTTGAGGATCGCGGCGTAGTCCGGGTCCGACCGCAGCGTCTCATCGTCGGTCCACGCCTCGGCGGGGGTGCCGCCCCAGTTTGTGTTCACCAGGCCAATGGGAACGTCCAGGCTCTTCTGGAGATGCCGTCCGAAGAAGTAGCCGACCGCCGAGAAGCCAGCCACGGTCTCGGGGGTGCAGGTGGTCCAGCGGATGTTTACCGCGGTGCGCGGCTGCGCCGCCACGGTCTTGGGCACGAAGCAGAGCCGAATGTTCGGGTTGTTGGCTTCGGCGATCTCCTTCTGGGCGTTGTTGGTGCGGGTCATGGGCCACTCCATGTTGGACTGGCCGGAGCAGATCCAGACGTCGCCCACCAGGATGTCCTTCAGTCGGATCGTGTTCCTGCCTTGGACGATCAGTTCGTGCGGCCCGCCCGCCTTCATGGGGTTCAGGCGGACGATCCAGCGACCGTCTCTATCCGCACGAGTCTGCACCACCTGCCCGTCGATGCTCACGGTGACCTCTTCATTGGGGGAGGCCGTGCCCCATATGGGGGTGCGCATCTCGCGCTGGAGCACCATGTGGTCGGCGAACGCCAGCGCTAGCTGAGCATCGGCGCGGGCCGCGGTCGGAAGCGCTAGCAGGGAGAGCAGTGCGGCGGCGCCTCCCGCCGTCGCGGTCACAAAACGTCTTCGGTCCATCGGTACCATAACCTTATAGTCACCTCATTTTGTTCTTGCCGCGCGAGCGCCGCTGCCGGTTGGTGCCGGATTGGTGCCGTCGCCCGTGTGGTTGCAGCCCGTCGGCGCCGTCGAATGAATTCGCGGCTTACGTTGAGAAGTCGGCTGCCGCCGTGGACTGAAGTCCCGGCTACCGGTTAAGAAGTCGGCCTGCGCCGACTCCGGCGTTCGGGCGCGGCTACGACTTATCCGTAACCGCCCCCGTGTACCAGAGCCCGCACCGACGAAGCGGAGCTTCGCTCGCGGAGGCGGGCTTCTTAACCAGTAGCCGCGAATTCATTCGACGGCGCCGACGGGCTGCAACCCAACAGCCAACCCGCCTACGGCGACCAATCGCCGGCCGCGGCGGCCCGGCGTCAATTCAGATCGGCGACCCAGGCCAGGACATCAGCGAAGGGGCGCTCTTCCAGCGACCCGAACAGTGGGTGGCGGGAGAGCTTCGCCCTAGTCAGGGCCGGGCTGGTCAGACCGCAAAGAAAACGCGCGGTCTGGCGCGGTTCGCGCAGCGCCTCGGGGTGCGCCCGGCGCAGCGACGTTACCTCCCCGGCGATGCCCTCCGGCATCGGGGGGAGAGGACGCGGCGGCGGCAGGACAGCTGCACGGCCTGTGGCGCAGAACGTACAGTGACCGCACGGAGCTTCCCGCTTCTCACCGAAGTAGCCCACCAGCAGGTTTGTCTGGCAGCCCTCATGGGTCACCAGGTCGAGGACCTGCTGGAGACGGCCCATCTCCGCGTTCTCGCGCGCCGCGAACCGACGGTTCAGTTCGGCTGCCAGCGCCGGAATATCCTCCTCGGGGCGCAGGCGGTGGAAGAGCATCCGGGCGTCGGACACGCGCACCTCGGCCAGTTCGCGCTCCAGGAGGACTTCGAGGACGCGCACGAGGCGCCGCCGCTCCACACCCAGCGCCGCTGCGGCGTCGTCCGGGTTGAGAGAGAACCAGAGGCGGCCCTTCTTGGCGGACCGGAAGAGGCTGGCGACGAGCTCGCCGTGCTCGCCGGGGAACTGCGCAGCGATGCTTTCGGGCGTCTGTCCCTCCGCGGGGCGGAACTCATAACCGGCGTAGAAGGGGGTGCCCTGCTTCAGCACACCCATCAATTCCAGGTAGGTGAGGACCGTCTTGAGGACAAGCTGGCGGATGTCGTGCGCCGTGGACAGGTCGTACAGCGCAACATCGAACTGCGGGCCGCGTCCGAGCAGGTCATCGAGGACGGCGCGCAGGGCGGTTTCGGTGGGGGTGTCGCCATAGGCGAAGTTCTGGAGCACGGGGACATCGTCCGCGCAGGCCAGCATCTCCACCACGGACGGGGCGCCGTCGCGGCCCGCGCGCCCGATCTCCTGGCTGTAGGACTCCAGCGACTTCGGGAGGTTGTAGTGGTAGACGTAGCGGACGTTCGCCTTGTCGATGCCCATGCCGAACGCGATGGTCGCGACCACGATGCCCCGGTCGCTCGCCATCCACTCGTCCTGCACCCGCTCCCGGTCCTCGGCCACCATGCCTGCGTGGTACGCCTGCGCCGGCAGGCCGTTCTCAGCGAGGAACGCCGCCACGCGCTCGGCGGTCTTCTGGAGCGTCACGTACACGATGGTCGGGCCGGGCGGGCGCTTCGTCAGACGCGCAAGCAGCAGATCGTCCCGCTTCTCCGGCGGCGCGGCGGTGGTCGCGAGGCGCAGGTTGGGGCGGTAGAAGCCGGTCACCACGGCGTCCTCTTCCGGAATGCCGAAGGCTTCGCGGATGTCGCGCACGACGGAGGGGGTGGCGGTGGCGGTGAGGGCGAGCACGCGCTCCGCTCCGAGATTGCGCGCCGCCTCGGCCAGTTTCAGGTAGTCCGGGCGGAAGTTATGGCCCCATTCCGAGATACAGTGCGCCTCGTCGATGGCGAAGAGGGCGATTTTTGTGCGGTCCAGCAGACCCAGGAACCGCTCGTTGTTGAAGCGCTCCGGGGCGACGTAGAGCAGTTTGAGTGTCCCCGCCGCCATGCGGTCCTGAATGGCTTTCGTTTCGTCCCACGTGAGCGAGGAGTCGAGGCGGGCGGCGGCGATGCCCCGGCCGGTCAGGAAGTCGATCTGGTCCTTCATCAGGGCGATGAGGGGCGAAACCACGAGTGTCAGCCCGTCGAAGGCGAGGGCGGGCAGTTGGTAGGTGAGGGACTTGCCGCCACCGGTGGGGAACACGGCCAGCGCGGAGCGGCCGTCCAGCAGGGCGCGGATCACCGGCTCCTGGCCGGGCCGGAACTCCGAAAAGCCGAAGTGCTCTTGCAGCAGCGCCCGCGCCTTGGCGTCGGAGGGGTTAGTGGTGTTCATGTTCTCCATACTACCTGCCGGGTGGCGAAGCAGGCACGCAGGTGTGCTGGCGCACGTACCCCGGCTGCGCTCGACGCTCTCCTAAAAAGCCTACTCGCCTCGTGAACCTTTTTCCTCCGTTCCGGCACTATCATTGCGGGAAGTCCCCGTAACCAACCGATAATCGAGGCGAGCGAGCGCAAAGACGCGCAAAAGGCCTCTGGCTACATGACCATGTCCTGTCCTATGAGTTCGAAGTTGACTCGCCGCACACGCCTTCGGAGCCGCACCGCGCTCCGTGCTGCGCTGGCCGCGACCCTTGTGTTTTCCGCAGGCGCCTCCTCCGATGCGATCTTCGGGGCGCCCGCCACCCAGACCCGCACCGCCTCGCAGGCGGCGGGCACCTCGCCCGCACCGACACCGACCGTGATGGAGGAGATCGCCTGCCGCGTCCTTTCGGTAGAGCCCGGGCAGGGCAATACACGCATCGTTACCGTGGACCGGGGCACGATGGACGGCTTGGTCACGGGCTGGAGCGGCGCGTACCACTCCACCTACGCGGAGGCGCAGGACGGAAAGCCGGCACGCGACAGCAAAGAGCGCGGGAAGGCCGTCCTGCTGGACGTTTCCGAGCAGACCGCGCGGGCGCGCGTGACCATGAACGATCCGAAGGGCGACGGCCTGGTCCGCGTGGGTGACCTGGTGATTGTGAAGGCGAAGGTGCCACAGGTCGAGGGGGGACGCTCGCTCTTCTGGCGCCTGGCGCGGCTGCACATCGACCTGATCTCGCTGGATCGGGCCACGAAGTTCGTCAGCCTGCGGTCCCTGCGCGACGAAACGGCCGCGGACGCGGCGGCACCGTTCGAGGCCATGGCCGAGGACATCCGGTACGCGGGCAGAGAGTTCGGGGACTCGCCGCAGTTGACCGCGCCGCTGAAGGCAGGCCGCTACAAGAACCGGAGCGTCCGGCAGGTCATGGAGACGGTCGGGCGCGAGGATTTGACCGCCTTTGCACAGTTTGTGCTCAGCTTCCCCGGGAAGTACATGGGGCGCGACTGGAAGGTGTCCGAGGTCTTCGCGACCTGGGTCCTGAACGAGGCGCCGGTCAGCTCGGAGGAGTTGGTGGCGCGGCTCCTAGCGGTGTCCGCCCCCGCGGAGCGCCTGGCCCTGCTGCGTGCCCACGAGAAGGAGATTCGCCAGGAGGATATGGTCGGCTCCTGGCTCGACATGGTCGACCAGCGGAGCCGGGCGGGCGACAAGGCCGGCGCGATCCGGGTGGCGGAACTGGCGCTCTGGGCGGCCCAGCGGCTTGCCCTGCCGGAGCGCATCGCCTGGGGGCACTTCGGCAGGGCGCGGGCACTCGACGCGGCAGGCCGGACGAAGGACGCGCTGGTCGCATACGACGACGCGCTGAAGGCGTTTCGGTCGGGCAAGCCGCGCACCGAGGACTTCCGCAAGGGGGAGGCGTTTAGCCTCAACAACCGCGCCACGCTGCTCTACTCCCTGGGGCGCTACCAGGAGGCGCTGGAAGCGTTCGAGGCGGCGCGCGCCGCGAAGGTGGGGCTCAAGAACGTCGGGCCGCGGGACCAGGCAAACACGCTCTGGGGCATCGGGGATGTCCGCTACAAGCGGGGCGACTACACTGGCGCCCTCGCCGCCTATGAGAAGGCGGCGGCGCTGTACGAGCAGGCGGGGGATGTCCCGCTCGTTACAGAGGTGCGTCTCATCCTGGCGAAGGTCTACGCGCGGCTCGGCAAGTCCGACCAGGCGACGAAGCGGTACCAGCAGGTGCTGGAAACGCGCCGCCGTGAGCGGGACCGGGCGGGCGAGGCCGACACGCTTCTGAAGCTCGGCGACCACTTCTGGACGCTCGGACGGTACAAGGACGCTCTGCCCCTGTTTGAGGAGGCGCTGAAGATCCGCCGCGACCTGGAAAGCCCACTCAATGTCGCCGCCACGCTCAACAGCCTGGGGCGGCTGCGCTGGAATCTCGGACAGTGGGAGGAGAGCCTGGCGGCGCACCAAGAGGCGCTGGCGATCCGCCAGGCGGAGCAGGACCGCGCCGGCGAAGCGGAATCTCTGGCGGAGATCGGCGGCGTTTGGGAGAAGACAGGCGACTACAAGCAGGCGCTCGACCACTACGCCCGCGCCGAGGCGATCTACCGGGCGCGGGGCGACCGGTCGGGCGAGGCGCGCGCCGCGGAGAGCATCGCCTATGTCCATAGCCTCCAGAAGGAGTACGGCAAGGCGCTGGAGGGCTATACCCGGGCCGTCAAGATCTACCGTCTCACCGGTGCGAAGGCGGACCTGGCGTCTGCCCTGCGCAACCGCGGCATCGTCCGCGAGGCACTGAAGGACTATCCGTTGGCGCGCACCGACTATGCCGAGTCGCTGACCCTGCGCCGCGCGCTCAAGGCGCCAAAGGACGTGGCCGACTCGCTGTTGGTCCTGGGCAACTTCCATGCGGCCCGGCAGGCGTGGCCTGAGGCGGAAGCCGCTCTGAAGGAGGCGGCGACCCTGGCCGCGGGGCTGGGCGATGTGGGACTGCGGGCGCAGTGTCTGCGCGCCCTGGCGCGCCTGGAGCACGGCCGATTCCGCTTCGTGCCCGCGCAGGCGGGCTATGAGAAGGCGCTGGCGCTGTACCGCTCTCCTGCGGTGAACGATCCCACTGAGACGGCGTCCACGCTGCTTAATCTGGCCGCCGTAGAGAGTGGGCGGGCGGCATTCGCGCGGGCGCTGGCGCTCCAGAAGGAGGCGCTCACTCTCGCCCGTAAGAGCGGGGCGCGGGCGGTCCAGCACGCGGCGCTCAGCGAAATGGGATGGTCGCAGCGGTCACTCGGCGATCTGGAGGCGGCGCAGAAGCTCCAGAGCGAGGCGCTGGCGCTGGCCGAAGAGTTGGGGGACGAGGCGCTGCTGTCGAACAGCTACCACGCGCTCAGCGCGCTCGCCTCGGACCGGGGGGACGCCGCCACAGCCGTCCAGCTTTCGCGCCGGGCGCTCGACCTGATGGAGAAGTCGGGGAACGATTGGGGCGCCGCCGCCGCCGCGAACGCGATGGGGGTCTTCTACTTCCGGCAGGGCGACTACACGCGGGCGGTCTCCACGTTTACGCGGGCGCTAACGAAGGCGGAGAAGCTGAAGGCCCTCGATACCCAGGCGATGATCCTGGGAAACCTTGCGGAAACCTACCTCAAGCTGGGGGACTTCGCCCAGGCGCTGAAGTTTAACCGGCGTGCCCACGAGATGGATAGCCGGATCGTCGGGGAGAAGGGGCTGTGGAGCACGCTCACCCTGGAGGCGCGCATCCTCCGTGAGCAGGGTGAGGCCCGGCTGGCGAAGAAGGACGCGGCCGGGGCGCGGACGGCGTTTCGCGCCGCCGCCGCCCCGCTGAAGCGGGCGGTGGGCTCCGCCCGCACCTCTGGCTCGCGTGCGGGTCTGTCGGCGACTCTGATGGAGTCCGGCGCGCTGGCGATGGCGGAGAAGCGATTCGCCGACGCCGACGCCTTCCTGCGCGAAGCGCGGGCGCTGGCGGAGCGGGTGGGCGATAAGAACCTGCTCTGGGAGGTGCTGTTCGAGCAGAGCAGGGTGCTGGAGGCGCGCGGACAGCTCGCGCAGGCCCGGGCGACGCGCCAGAAGTGCATCGACGTGCTGGAGGAGATGCGCCGGACGGTGGCGGGCGGGGACGCCGCGAAGGAGAACTTCATTCGCAGCAAGGTCCGGGTGTATGAGGCGATGGCGGCGCTGCTGGGCCGTATCGCGGCGGGGGAGCGCGACCCGGCACGCCGGCAGGCGCTGGCCGAGGAGAGCCTGCGCTTCGTGGGGCTGGCGCGGTTCCAGATTCTGAGCGAGCAGGCGCGCGGGGCGAAGACCGGCGACGCGGAACTGGACGCGGCGAAGGCGTCCGCGGACCGTCTGGTCCAGAAGCAGGGTGTCCTGGAGGCGCAGAAGTCCGAGGCACTGGCGGCGGGGAACGAGGAGAAGGCGCGCAAGCTGGACGAGACGATCGCATCCAGTCAGCGGGACCTGAAGGAGATGTATGTCCGCCTGAAGGCGCTGGAGGATAAAGACCCGGGCAAACTGCGCTTCCGCTTCGACTTCCAGAGCCTGCTACGGCGGGTGCAGCGTCTCCCGGAGAAGACGGCGCTGCTGATCTATTTCCCTGGCGAGAGCCAGATGGACGTGTGGGTGTACACGAACCAGGGCTTCAAGGCGTGGAAGCGCCGCGCTGTGGGCCTGTCGGAGCTGGACGGACTGGTGCGCTCCTTCCGGCGCGACCTGGATGAGCATCTGCAGATGGTCGAGGAGCGCAAGCGGCTCGGCCGGGGCTTCGGGCCGGCAGCGGAGGCGGACGAGTCGAACCCGGCCTGGTACCGCGAGAACGCCCGCCGGATGCGCGGGACGCTGGGGGCGCTGTACGGGCACCTGATCGCGCCGGTGCTGGAGCAGATCGACGATGCGGAGACGCTGCTGATCCTGCCCTACGGGCAGCTCTCCTACCTGCCGTTCGAGGCGCTGACGCGCGACGCGGGGGGCGGGAATTGGAACTTCCTGGGGGCGGAGAAGCGGGTCACGTACTTCGTGGGCGAGGGACACCTGCAGCGTACGCTGGAGAAGATGGACGGGGCGCCTGCCCCGGCGCGGAGCGACGTCTTTGTGGCGTTTGCGGACCCGCGAGGCTCACTGGGCTCGTCGCTGGACGAGGCCCAGCAGGTGGCGAAGTTCTTCCCGCAGCATGAGGTCTACGCCAGGGCCGAGGCGACGGAGGAGCGGGTGCGCGAGGTGCGGGAGGACGCGACCATTCTGCACTTCGGGACGCACGGGTGGCTGAACAGCCGGGACCCGAATGAGACGTTCCTGGAGATGGCGCCGGGCGAGGCGCGTCTGCCGCAGAAGCGGGTCTACGACCTGGGCGAGATGCCCTGCTTCCTGAAGGAGGGCGGTATCCGCCTGGTCACCCTGTCGGCGTGCCAGACGGCGCTGGCGCAGGGCGTCCCCGATGCCGAGGTGCTGGGGATGCCGGACGCGTTCGACTATGCGGGCGCGCAGGCGGTGATCGCGAGCCTTTGGAAGGTCGAGACGTACCGCGCTGCGGACTGCATGGTGGGGTTCTACCGCGCGCTGGCGACGGACCCGGACCGGCCGGACAAGGCGGTGGCGCTGCAGCGGGCGAAGCGGGCGCTGATTACGAGTGACGGCGGGCGCTACGCGCACCCGTTCTACTGGGCGCCGTTTATTCTGTTCGGGGACTGGCGGTAGGGGCTGTCGGATTGCCGCCGTGGCCCGTTGCCGCCGTCGGCCGGTCGCCGTGGACTGAAGTCCCGGCTTCGTTGATTCAAGCCCGCCTCCGCGGGCTCCGGTAAATGTAGCCAGGTACCGTGAGGCGGTAGCCGCCCCTCGCCTCATGCAGCCCGCGTAGGCGGGCTTGAATCAACGAAGCCGGGACTTCAGTCCACGGCGACCGGCCGACGGCGGCAACGGGCCACGGCGGCAATCCGACGGCGACCAGCCGACGGCGGGCATGGGGGTGCGGCGGAAGCGGGCGCGGCGATACTCGATGATGACTCGATGGCGAAACGACACTCTGAAGAGATACAAAACATGACAACGACTACACTCCGTCAACGGCGCGCGGTGTTCGCCGCCACGGCCTTTTCTCTCTCCGCCGCGGTCGGCGGGGCGGCACTCTGGCTCTCCGCTTCGGCGCAGCCTGCGCGGGCGCAGCAGGCGCCGCCGGCCGCTTCCGCCGCCGCTACGGGCGGGGTGAAGCGGGCTCTGATCGTCGCCATCGCGGACTACGCCCCCAAGGGACCGGGCGGCGCGGACCTGCCCGGATGCGAACGGGACGCCGAGCGGATGCAGAAGCTGCTCACCGAGAAGTTCGGGTTTGACGCAAAGAACATCGAGCTGCTGGCGGATACGGCGGCGACGAAGGATGCGATCGAGGCGGCGCTGATACGTCTCGCGGACGCCTGCGGGCCGAACGACTCCGCGGTGTTCTATTACTCGGGGCACGGCGCGCAGGTGCCGGACCTGGACGGCGACGAGGATGACGGCTGGGACGAGGCGCTGGTGGGGGCGGACCCGGTACCCGCGGGGACGCAGTCGACCGAGTCGCGGCTGAGCCGGTACGTCACCGACGACCGCATCGCCGAGATCCTGCGCCGGTTCAAGACGGATAATGTCACCGTGATCTTCGACTCGTGCCACAGCGGAACGGCGGTGCGCGACGCGGGGCCGCAGCTCCCGCCGCCCGCGAAGGTCAAGCGCATCACGCCGGACTTCAGCCCGGAGCTTTTGAAGCAGGCCGAGGATGCGAAGCGGCGCCAGCAGAGCGACACGCGCGACGACACGCTGGATATCGGCGAGCGGTACGTGTTCATCGCGGGGTGCCAGCCGTATGAGCTCTCGGGCTGCGTTCCCACCGGAGGCTTCCTGACGCTTGCTATTGACGCCGCGGTGCGGAGCCTGCCGGAGGGGTCGTCGTGGGAGGAGATGAGCGGCCCGATCCGGGACGCCGTGAACCAGATCAACGCCACGCAGACGCCGTCGTTCGAGGGGAAGACCCGCCGGCTGCCGTTCCAGAGCCGGGAGGTGAGCGGGGTCTCGGCGTTCCGGCGGCCGACCGTTGCTGTGGCTGGCTCGGCTGCGGTCACGCGTGCCGGCGCCGCGGCGCCGGCCGAGCGGGTCCCGGAGGGGAAGGCGGGGACGCACCGTGCTCTGCTGGAGGGTATCCCGAGCCTGTACCAGGAGCAGAGTGGGGCGCTCTACGACGTTTACCCGGCGACGGACACGGCTCTGGCCGGGCCGCCGAAGGGGCGGGTGCGTATCACCGGGAACATGGAGAAGGTGACGGTGCCGCGCAAGGGCGGGACGGGCGTGGTCGAGCGGTTCGCCACGGCGGACATCGTTTCCGGCGCGGTCGCGGCGAACGACCGGATGGTGGCGGTATCGATCCCGGTCCCGCAGGCGGTCCCGCGCGTCGGCTTCGCGCTGGCCTCTGACTCCGAGGCGGACAAGGCGGCAGCGCGCACCCTCTACCAGGCTCTGAAGGGGGAGACACGCCTGAAGGTCGTGCTGGACGACTCTGAGGCGGTGGACTACCTGGTCCAGGCGGCTCCGGGCGGCGGCGGCACGGTGTTCGGTCGCGGCGGCTGGATGGTCGCCAACTTCGGGACCACGGCGCAGGTGAAGGACTTCATTCTCGCCCGGCATCGGCAGGCGACCCGTCTGGCCCGACTCCACAACCCGAGCCCGGCGTACCGCATGGTCACGGCGGTCACCGGTGGGGACCGGGTCCGGCGCCCAGGGGACAAGGTGGAGTTCCACGCGGCGGCGGAGCGCGAGGGCTACTACTATGTGCTGACCGCGAGCGAGAACGGCGAACCGCGCGTGCGCGCGGCGTCGTCGGAGCCTATCAAGGCGGGCGGCGGCATCTCGCTGGAGCTGACGGTTCCGGAGCCGTACGAGGGACGGATGATGGTCAAAATCCTCCACACAGCGAAGCCGCTGGAGGCGGCGACGATCCAGGGGATGCAGGCCTCGCAGCGGATGGACGCCCTGTTCCAGGCGCTGAAGAAGCAGGTCTCGGGCGGCGCCAGCAACGCCGACGCGAACGCCCTTTCGACCGAGGGCTGGGCGGACGCCACCATTCTCGTGCCCGTTCGGAACCCCAACGCCGGCTAAGAGGACCGGCACAGCAGGCTGAAACGGCGGGCCGGAATTTCCGGCCCGCCGTTTCGTTGTCGGTGTTGGTGTATACTGCACACATGACGACCGCGATCGGACAGACCGTGCTGGAGTTGGTGGAGGGGGACATCGCCGACCAAGACACCGACGCCGTGGTGACGGCGGCGCACTGGGATCTCGCGGGCGGGCAGGGGACTGACGGCGCTGTCCACTTCAAGGCGGGACCGGAGCTTCTGGAGGCGTGCCGTGCGATTGGCGGCTGTCCCATCGGTGGGGCGGTACTGACGCCGGGCTTCCGGCTGAAGGCGCGGTACGTTATCCACGCCGTGGGGCCGGTGTATGACGCCGGGGACGAGCATGAGGCGGACCTGCTCGCGCAGACGTACCGCAGCAGCCTGCGGCTCGCCGCGGAGCATGGCCTGAAGAGCGTTTCGTTCCCCTCGATCTCCACCGGGGCGTTCTACTACCCGATGCCGCTGGCGGCACCGGTCGCCGTGCGGGCGATCCTTGACTTCCTGGAGACCGAACCGCACGGGCTGGAGCGTGTCCGACTGGTCCTGTACCCCCGCGAGGACCCCGCCGCGTACAGCGTCTATGCTTCCGCGCTCCGGGATGTCCTCGCAGAGCGTGCCGCGTCTGCCTGAGGCGGGGCCGCCTTCCGCCGGCTACGTGCTATACTATTCGGACTTTTCACCTCACCCGGCCCGGCGCGGGCGCCGCGGCCAGGAAGACGATCATGCGAATCACCTACGCCACCGAGTATGACCGGGACCAGCGCGTCCGATTGGCCGCCATCGGGTGCGGCGGCCACGCCCAGCGCAACGTCCTCCCTGCGCTACAGTTCGCCCCGGCGGAGCTGATCGCCGTGTGTGACCTGGATGCCACGCGGGCGGAGGCGTGCGCGCGGCAGTTCGGCGCCGCCGCGGCGTACAACAACCACCGGGACATGCTGGCGAAGGCACGGCCCGACGCGGTGGTGATTGTGACCGATTATGACGAGGAGGGGCGACCGCGCTACCCCGCCCTGGCAATGGACGCCCTGCGGGCGGGTGCGCACGCCTGGATCGAGAAGCCCCCGGCGGCGTCGGTTGCCGAGGTCGAGGCGATGGCGGACACGGAGCGGGAGACGGGCAAGTTCGTGGGCGTCGGCTTCAAGAAGATGTTCGCGCCCGCCAACGCCAAGGCGAAGGCGCTGACGGGGCGCCCGGAGTTCGGGCCGGTGGCGACCCTGACGGCCCGCTACCCGCAGGCGCTCCCGCCGCCGGAGAGGCGAGGCGACCAGCGGGCGATGGTCGGGTTTCTGGATCATATCGTCCATCCGTACTCGGTGATACGGCTGCTGGGCGGCCCGATCGAGTCGGTGTATGTCGAGCGCACGGACGCGACGGGCGGCTCGGTCACGAGCATCCGCTTTGCCAGCGGGGCGGTGGGGAGCCTGCACCTTTCGGCGGGCCAGCCCGGCGCGATGCCGCTGGAGCGCACGGAGATCGTGGGCGCGGGTGGCGCAGCGGTGGTGGTGGAGAATAACCTGCGCGTGACGTACTACCGCCCCGGGAGCGGCCCGGAGGGCGGGTATGGCCGGGCGGGTTCCTTCTATGCGTCGGCGCGCGAGGACGACGAGGCGGCAACGCTCTTCTGGGAGCCGGAGTTCTCGCTGGGGCAGCTGTACAACAAGGGGCTGTTCCTGATGGGATACGCCCCGGAGCTGCGCTACTTCTGCGAGCGGGTGCGCGAGAACGCCGCGCCCGAGGTGGGGAACCTCGATGACGCCCGCGAGCTTCTGCGGGTCTTCGAGGCGTACCGCCGCCCGGACGGGCAGCGGTACGCGCTCGCGGAGATGGGTTAGGGTCTCGCGACTTCCCAGACCGTCGTGAATGTGACCTTACGGCAGGGTGCGGCGGTCTCCAGATACAGGCTCTCGCGCTGGCGCGGTGGCGCGTCCGGCGTGGCGGCGTGGAAGAGGCGGCAGGGGACGTCCGCGAACAGCGTCAGGCGGTACGCGTGTTCCGCGTAGTGGACGAGCAGGCTCTGGCGCTCCGACGTGGCGGTACTGCCCCGCACGTCCCTCCCGTAGCCGAAGCCCGCCGGGCGGCCCGCCGCGAAGTCCGGCGCGAGCGTGAAACTCTCCGGCAGGGCGACCTTCCCCTGCACGTGGAGCGTCAGGCCGAGGGGCGCGTCGGGCGTGGCGGCGTCCGTTAGCTCCAGCGTCGTTACGTCCACCAGTTGGTCGATTTCCACGTCCAGGGTGCGGGTGGCCCGGACGCCGGGGCGGTACTGCGGCTGGCGGGCGGAGACGCGTCCCTTTGCAGCATCCCACTCCAGCAGTTCGCCGGGCGCCCACCCCGACTGTCCCTCGCCGTTCACGAGCGGGACGTTGTGGGCGACGCCCTTCGTGTAGAATTCCCGGTGCAGGGGGGAACCATACCCCACCGTTCCTGTGTCGTGGGTCAGGTCCGTGTTACCGTGCCAGACTTCGTAGTTCAGCGCCTCGGCCTGGGAGTGGGACTGCAGAAGCTGGCCGTAGTGGAAGTAGACCTGCCAGCCGTCCTTGCACAGCAGCGCCATCCGGCTCGACTCCAGGCTGCGGCTCCTCGGCGGCGGGATCGTGGCCGCGCCCGGCCTGTCGGCGTCGGCAGCGCTGACAGGGTCCACGAGCGACGACCACCCCGGCGTCCGCTCGCGCTCGGCCCGCCCGATGGGAGTGGGGAAGACCCGCCAGGCGTCGGCGAAAAGGCCACGGCTGGGGGCGGTGCGGCGCGGGCCGTCCGCGGGCGTCGGCAGTTGGCCGTTCGGGAAGCGCAGGGCGAGAGGCGCGAGCATCAGGTTTTGGGCGACGAGCATCTCCTGTCGCAGCTCCTCGCCCCGCCCGGTGAGGCCCGCCAGCAGGAACAGAGGCAGCAGCGCCTGCACAACGTAATCGTTATACGAGAGCGACTGCTCGTACCAGAAATAGTCGGAAGTGACGCCCTCGGCGAGCTGCTTCTTGATGCCGAACGGGGCGTGCAGGGCCTTCTGCCACAGGGCGTCGTCGTTGTACAGCAGGGCGACCAGGCCGGTGGCGGAGCGCTGCCAGCAGGCGATGTTGTGGACGCTCTGAAAGCTCGCGTCCAGGATCTCCGTCTGCGGACGGAAGAGTCGGTCCAGCCAGCCCCGCCGCCGCTCCGGCGAGACGGCATCCGCCGTCAGGCGCGCCACCTCGATGTGCTTGACGAGGTTCACAGCCTCGTCGAGCGGCTGGTGGAACAGGCGGGCGGTGCTGATCCATATCCCGCTCCCGCGCTGCTGGAGCGGCCACTTCTCGAAGTTGTCCGCGTAAAAGTCTATCTGCGCCGCCGCCCAGTCGGCGTAGCGCCTTTCACCGGTCAGCCGGTACAGGCGCGCGGCCTCCGCCATCTTGTTGCCGTGCGTGGCGCGGAAGCGGTACACCCACGCCCCGTGCAGTTTGGGGGTGAGCGCCACCTTCGGGTCGGACGGACTGCGGAGCGTTTCCGGGCCGGGTTCGTCCGGCGTCCACGTCAGGTACGAGCCGTCCTTTGGACTGACGAAGTCGTGCCACCAACCCGCCACCCACTCCACGCGGTCCCGGCGGTGCGCCATCCAGTCGTCTATGTCCGCGCGGCGCTCGGCCAGCCAGGTTTTCCAGGCGGGCGTACTCCCCGCACGGGCGCGGGCACCCTCCCAGTCCTCGCGCGGGCGGCGAAGCGGGTCGCCTTGCGCGTCCCTACTCTTAAACTCCGCGTAGGTCGCTGCCGGGTCCGCCTTGGGGAATCGCTCTTTCGTGTCCAAATCTGCGCCACGCTCCTGAGCGCGCTTCTCCCCGCCGACCGTGGGGGAGAAGCGCAGGGCTTTATCCGCCGTTACTGGTCGTCCCAGGAGTTCCGGCTGTCGCCATAGCGCCATCCGTTAAACGAAGGGACCGGGTCTACGCCGTTATCAGGAATGCCGAGGAACTGCTCGGCTTTGCTCCATTTGGCGTGACCATCGACATAGATAACATTCATGCCGCCATTGTGCCGGGGCATGGGGACGGTAAGCGTGTTGCCCGTGAAGTTCGCGTAGTAGTAGGTAGTGGCTCCGGAAACGGGCCGGAAATTACTCGGGGGCGTGGCAAGCCAGTCACTCGCCGCGTACTGCGCGGCGGGCCAGGTGGAGGGCGCGGCGGGATTGGTCCCGGCGTTGACGCTGGCCGCCTCGGAGACGATGAACGTCCCGGCGGTGTCCTTGATATCCGCGAGCGATTTGCTGGGCGAATCGTTCTGCTGTCCGCCGGTCGCGTTATAGGGATAGCCGACCAGGTTGTTGTTGATGCCGTAGCCCCCGGAGGCATCCGGGCCGGGCGAAACGTACTGCAGCCCGCCGGGGCTGTAGTACGGTGAACTGGCGGTCAGTTTGGGGACAAATCCGCGGACCTCGTCCGTTTTACTGGGGCAGGTGAAGATGTCCACGTTCTTGACGTAGGGGTAGATGTCCCGGTACCAGCGGCTCTGCGAGTTGGCCTGGTCCGCGGTTCCCTTGCGCCACCCTCCCATGGGCAGGACTTCGTCGTAGTCCTGAATGTACTGATAAATCCCCAGCCCCATCTGTTTGCAGTTACTGAGGCACGCCGCCTGGCGTGCCTTCTCTCGCGCCTGAGCAAAGACCGGGAAAAGGATCGCCGCAAGAATAGCGATAATGGCGATAACAACCAGAAGTTCGATCAGGGTAAAACCGCGTTGTTTCATGGCATTCTCCTTGGGTGATGCGGCTGGCCAGGCCAGCCCGGGCAGTGAAACGTCGAGCGCTGCCGTTCCTGGCTAACGGCTGATATCCCGGCAGGACCCGCGAACGATCAGCCTGACTGGCAGCGTGTACTGGCCCATGGGCAGGGTCGCCTTCTCGTCCGGGGTCTCCTGGGACATGAGCACCCCGAGACGCTGGACGGCCAGACGCCCCATGGCTTCCCGGTCTACGTGGACGGTGGTCAGAGGCGGGTCCGAGGCGGTCGCCAGCGGCAGGTCGTCGAAGCCCACGATGCTGACGTCCTCGGGGACGCGCACCCCCTCTTTGCGCAGGGTGCGCAGCAGGTGGACGGCGATGCTGTCGTTCGCCGCCACGACGGCGGTCGGCGGGTCACCCGCCTTCTGCCGCTCGATCCACCGACCAACAGCGGTCGGGAAATCGTCCTCCTCGCTGCTGTCCGTCAGGATCGCCAGCGAGGGGTCGGGGACGATTCCCGCCTCCATAAGGGCGCACCAGTAGCCCCGAAGCCGGTCCTGGAACGTGGAAACGCCGCCTCGGGCGGAAACAAAACTGATGCGCCGGTGCCCCCGCTCCAGCAGGTAGCGCGTCGCCGCCAGACCGCCCCCGAAGCCGTCCGAGATGACGCTCTCGTAGATCCCCCGCTCGTCGCGGTTGTCCACCAGCACGACATGGGGCACGTGCTGCGCGAACTTATCCACGATCTGGCTCTCCACCGCGCCCACCAGGAGCATGCCGTTGACCACGCGTTCCACGGCCATCAGGGGGGGCGGCGCATCGGATTCGGTCATGTCGGTGGTGTGCACCAGCAGGTGCAGGCCGCGCTCGGCCGCTTCCTTCTGGGCACCCGCCAGGACGGGGGCGTAAAACAGGTGCGGCGAGGAAAGCTGCTGGGGTAGATTCGCGAAAAAGAGGAAGCCGATGGAGTTGTCGGGGGACAGGCGGGAGGCAGGGCGTCGCTGCTGCCCCGTGTCGGAGGCGGTTTCCCGGGGGCGGTAGCCAAGCTGCCGCGCCGCGTCCAGCACGCGATGCTGCGTGTCCGCAGTCAGCAGGTCCGGCGTGCGGAACGTCCGTGAAACGGTGGTGGGAGAGACCCCGGCCTTCCGCGCGACATCGCGAATGCTTGCCATGCCTGGATTGTAACGCCGCGTGACAGGGCTGTCAATGGCACAGTGCCATTTTGTATCATTGTTTCAGAAAATATGTTTCAGTCGAAATGATACAAAATGGCACTGTGCCATCTATAAGGCGTCACCCCATCGTGACGGGCGCGCCGGGCCGGGCGACCACCGGCCCGGGGATCTCCCACGTCGCCCCGTCCGCCGTCAGGACCAGGCGGTCTATGGGCAGTTCTCCTTCTGTGACCTCGACGGTCACGGCACCCCCGGCGTCCACCCGGAGGGTGCCAAAGCCGCTTTCGGTGGAGAAGAAGGCACGGAACGCCCCGCCGTCTTCGGGCGACACCTTCGGCGCAAGGTAGAGGGTCCGTTCGGGGGCGGAGTAGCGGAAGCCGGACAGAGAGTTCAGCACCGCGTAGGAGGCCAGAGCGCGGGCGTAGTAGCTGCCGCACTCGTACTCGTTGAACGGGTTGCGGACGTGCCCATCGTAGCGGGAGCGGGCGGCGCGGACTATTGCGAGTCCCTCCTCCAGCATCCCCTCCTCAATCAGGTGCGAGGCGACCTGGTACTCGATGCCTGTCCAGACCTCGTCGCTGTATACGAACGGCAGCGTGGGCTTGTCGCCGCGCGGCCAGGTGCAGAGGAGCAGGCCCGCCTCGGGGCCGAGGGCGTAGCCGGGGCGCTGCAGGCAGGCGTGGTCCCGCAGGTCCTGCTTGAAGTTGTGGGTGAAGATGGCACGCAGGGTGGCGCGCACCTTTTCCCGGTCCAACGGAGTCTCGACGCCGTAGATCTTCGCCATCCAGGCGCCGATGACGCCGTCAGAGAGGCATCCTGACCCGTACTGGTACTTCGGCCCCTCCGCCTTCTGGAGCCGCAGCATCTCGTCGCTCTCGTCGGTGACGCCGGCCATCCGCTCCGCGAACGACGTGTCGCGCAGCCCCTCCCACTGCACCCGCTGCTGGTAGTATTCGCCGTTGAACAACTCCTCATCCAGAAGGCGGGCGGCTTTCGCGGCTAGCTCCTCGTAGGGCGCGACCTCTTCTTCGGGCCGCCCTAACTCCCGGCCGAGACGTGCCAGCGCGGACAGCGCGCCGACGTAGACGCTGCCGCACATGCCGTCCGGCCCCCAGAACTCGATGTCGTAGGTGTTGTGGTGCGGCTCGAAGAGGCCGCCGCGGCGGTCCGGGTCCCACGCCTCGATGGCGTAGTCGAGGCTGCGCTTCGCCTGCGGGTACAGCCGCTCCGCCCATGCGCGGTCGCCGCAGACCTGCCAGTCCCGGTAGAGCTTGAGGATGCCGCCGAGCTGGCCATCCGCCGCGGCGTGGAAGCCGTGGCCGGTCGGCCCATCCGGCAGGGCGGAGCGGAAGTTGACGTGGCCGCGGTCGTCCATCGAGCGCTCCCACTCCTGCTCACGCAGGGTCCGCTCCAGCGCAGGGAAGAGGTGGGGCAGGGCCTGGGCGTAGTTCCAGACGTGCGTGCAGGAGCCGTGGCAGCAGCCGGACTGGGGGAAGCACCCCTCCCACGCCCAGACGTTGCCGTTCTCCTGGCGCAGCACGGTCGGCGACTTGAGGATGGCGAGGTTGGACGCCACGGCGTCCAGCACGTACGGCGGCAGAGTGGAGGACCAGAGCGCCGTCGCGAACGCCTCGGTGCGGGCGCGCAGGGACGCGTAGTTCCGGGCGACGTGCCGCGCGACAGCGGCGGCGTCTTCGAACTGCCCGGCGTAGAAGGGGCGCCAGGCCGGCTCCGGCGGGGCCATCTGGAGGGGAGACGCGGACGCAATCGGCGGCGGGGCCGCCTCGCCGTAGCGCTGGTGAGCGTTCGGGAAGTGCCAGGTGAGGACGACGGGGAACGTTACCGCTTCGCCCGGGGCGAGCGTGCCCTCCATCAGGAGCGAGCCACCGTTCCTCCCCTCGTACTTCCCGGCGCCGGTGCCGTCGTTCTCACGGAAGCTGCCGGTCGAAACCTCGCGCCACAGCACGGACAGGGCATCGAACCAGCCGCCCCGGAACCACATCGCCTTGATCTTGGGGGTTTGCCCGACGGCGTACAGCGCCGCGGACCCGAAGTCTTCGTCTCCCGCTGCCAGTCCCTCGGCGGTGAAGTGAATTCCGCCGCCGGTGTCTCCGTCGCGCAGGACGGCGTTCGCTGTGGCGATCTTCCGGCCGCGCTTCTCCAGGAGGTGCGAGAGGTGGTAGGAGAACTCGAACGAAACGGCCTCCGCGGAGCGGTTCTCGAAGGTGTACTCCAGAATCGCCGCGGGCAGGCCAGAGGCAACATCATCGCGGGGAACGAAGGGACTCCACCCGGTCACGGCGACGCGCAGGGGGACCTGTGGGTCATCCAGCCGGACGGTGCCGAAGGGGTAGCGCCCTTCGAACGTGCCGGACGCGAAGCGCGGCATTCCCTCATGGCCGCCGTGCCGGTAGCCCTGAGCCTGGAGCGCCTGGTCGTACAGCTTCTCCGGCGGTAAGGGCGCTTCCAGCAGCTTCGTGACCGGCGATGCACCCTTGACATGCAGGAGCGCGAAGGCGGCTTCACCGAAGCCGTGGCTGTCGGCCAGGGCAGTGATCGCCGGGCGGTTGCGAATGGAAAAGTCCTGAAGGCCGCCGTGCCCGTTCAGGCAAACGCAGCCCGCCCCGATGCCGCCCATCGGCATGGCGATCTGGAGCAGGTTGGGGCCGGAAAAGGTGCGGAAGGGGGGGGAGCCGACAGCCTCGGTCTGGGTGGTGGTCATGGTGTCAGAGCAAACCTCGTGCGTCACAGTCGGAAGGAAAAGCGAGGCGCCCCGGCGGGCAACCGGGGCGTGAAACGGGCGCGCGGCGCCGCGTCAGGCTTTGGTGCCGTCCTCCAGCCCGGCCATCCGGTCGGCATAGGGCGCAATGGGTGGGAGGTCGTTCGCGGGCCGGTCGAGGTAGAAGTAGGCGGTGGCGCACCAGTCATCCTGGCGCTCGAAGAGGCGTCCGCCGCCGCGGGCGCGCAGCTCCTCCGCCGTCGCGGTGAGGCCGGGAGCGCCGGTGACGGGCAGCGTCTCCAGGCCCGCCGCCTCCATCATCTCCGCCAGTTCTTTGGCGAACCCGTGGCCGATCTGCTGGATGGTCACCCGGATGTCGCGGTGGAACCAGATCGGGTCGGGGCCGTGCAGGCGGTAGAAGCCGTAGCGCATCTGCGGTCCATCCGCGAGCGGGCAGCCGTGCCACAGGCGGGCGTACTGGCCCTGTCCCCAGCCGGTGCCGATGTAGTCCTCGGTTCCCGTGCCGCAGAGGGTGGGCAGGGCGTCGTCCCCATCCAGGTAGACCTTTACCTCACCCTCGCCCCACCAGACTTTCCCGTAGCGCGCCCTGTCGGCGATCACGCCCAGGGAGCAGCCGAGGAACCGGCCGCGCCCCTCCACGCGTGGCAGGATTTCAAAGTCGCGGCCGAGCGTGGTCGGGTTCTCGCGCCGCCAGTGGGCGTGCAGATAGCCGACATCCGCCCCGTGCGCGTCGCCCACCGTGAAGTTCACATCGTAGAACAGGAATTCGAGGGTCGCGTCGGACTCGTTGGTGACGGCGATGCGGAAGCCTTTGCGGAAGGGCATGGGCAGACGGCAGTTAAACGAGCGCCCTTCGCCGGAGTCGAACCAGGCGTTCTCGAACGTGGCCATCTTGCCGAGCGGCAGGCAGCAGAAGTCGCCGAGCGGCGCTTCGATCGCCGGCTTCTCCGCGCCGTCCCACCACGCGCGCAGCACCAGCCCGCGCAGCGTTTTGGGGGAGCGTTCGCTGATCGTGATCCAGAAGCGGCGCACCGTCCCCGGCCCGCCCGCGTACTCCGCCAGGACGTGCGTCTGTCCGGGGCCGAACCCGACGCGGCAGGGGGCGCCTTTGCGCCCGTGGTCCGCGGCGCCCCCCGCGCCCGGCGCCGCCTCCGGGTTCTCCATGCTCGCCCAGCGCGTGTGGACCCCCTCCGGCGCCAGCCGGAACAGGTCTTCCGAATCGTTCGTCAGCATCCTTGCCCTCCTCGAAAACGTTCCTCATTAGGATTGCACCCGGCCCTGGTGCATCCCTGCCCGGAAACGGCCACTATCAGAGTTCTGAAACACAGGGGGAGAGGGAAGAGGTTTCATGGATGCTGTGGGTTCCAGGGGCAAGAGGGTGAATACGCCATCATGCCTGCGATTCAGACCGGCAGTAACGGTTGTAACCGTCGAGGAACAGGCGCAGGCAAAGTAGGTGCATCGTCAAAGTAGGTGCATCGTCCAGGAACGGGAGAAGCTCAGGGGCTTGCGCACCCTCCGCCCGACCCGGCCTTCTGGCCTTTGCGCCGCACGAAGGACCAGACGAAGGACCAGACCTCGTCGATCTCCACGGCGTCGGGCTGCGGGACCACCCGCGTCCGCCTCAGGTCGGGCAGGCGGCCCCCTTTTCCTTGAGCCATTTCACCAGTGTGTTGCGGCTGACCTTGAAGGTGCGGGCCACCCCGCGCATGCTCATGCGCTTTTCGTAGACGGCCAGGACGAGGGTCTTGAACCGCTCGTCATGCCCGCGCCCGGGAGCGTCCGAGAACGTGCGCTTGCACAATTTGCAGCGGTAGCGGGCGTGCCCGTTGGTCGTGCGCCCGAAGTCGTGCGCCCGAAGCGGATCACGTCGCGGCCCCGCCAGTCAGGGCAGGTGACAATCAGGGCAGGTGACAATCAGGGAGACCATGCCCCGAGTTTACAGCAGCAACTCGGCGAGAGCCATTACCTGGTTGTGGGCCTGCACGGCCAGTAGGAGGCCCACCTGCCACAGCGGGTTCTCGCCCTTCTCCCGGCAGCGGGCCGCGGTCCGCCGTACCTGTTCACACACTTGCAGCACCTTTCCCTGCAAACAAAACGAGAACCTCCTCCTCAGGGCACGCTGCCTAATTACCCATCCCGGAGCGCCTTCAGGAGGCTGGCGCGGCCGTCGCGGCGGGCGAGGTCGAGGGGCGTTTCTCCGTCTGCGGTTCGGGCGTTCCGGTCCGCCCCCGCGGCGAGGAGGGCGCGGATGGCGCCCGGTCCGCTGCTCCGCTGGCAGGCGTGGTGCAGCGCAGTCCAGCCCTGGGTGTCGGTAGGGGAGACGTCGGCACCGGCGGCGAGCAGGACCCGGATTAGGGCGACGTCGCCGTCCGCCGCGGCCTTCATCAGGCACGTGCGGCCGTCCGCCCGGTGCCGCGCGTTCACATCCGCCCCGGCGGCGAGGAGGGCACGGGTGACCGAGGGTGTGGCGCACCGGAAGAGGGCGGGGGGGCCCTCGCCATCGGCGGCATTCGGGTTGGCACCGCGGCGTAGCAGCCGCGCGACGTGTTTCGTTTCCGCGAACCGCGCGGCGGCGTGCATAAGGGGCGTCCGGCCGTCTTGGTCGCGCACTTCGACATCGGCGCCCGCTTCCAGCAGCGTCTCGATGGCCTTCGGGCGGTTCGCCTTGACCGCCCAGATCAGCGGCGGGCCGGTGGTGTCGTACGCGCTACCGTTCAGGTAGATCGGCGCCCGCGGCGCCGGGGCGGCGTTCTGGTCGCCCCCCTGCGCCCCCAGGAGGCGGCGTGTCTCGGCGATGTCCCCCAGCATCGCGGCGTCCACCAGGGACACGGCCGCGCCGCGCCGTCGGAGCGACGCAGCCACGCGCGGTCGGTCATACAGGAGCGCCCAGGTTACGGCGGTGCGCCCGGCCGCGTCCACGGCGTGCAGATCTGCTCCCGCCTCCAGCAGCAGGTCGACGATCTTCTGCTGGCCCTCTAGCGCGGCCTGCATCAGGACCGTCTTTCCGTCGTTCATCCCGGTCCCGCGCTGGTGGACGTCCGCCCCGAGCGCCAGGAGGAGGCGCACCATTTCCACGTCGCAGGCGGGCACGATGCCGCCGTGGGAGGACCGCGGGTCCTCGGGCCGGCGGGCGTGGAACAGCTTGCGGAAGTGCGGCCCGGTGAGCGGGTGCATCAGGTAGGTAAAGCCGTGGTTGTCGGTCCGGTTTATCCGTGCGCCCCGGGCCGCGAGCAGGCGAACGACCTCCGGGTGCGCCCCGTGGACCCCGTAGAGGAGGGCAGTGTAGCCGTCGGCGCTCTCGCAGTCGAGTACGGCGCCCAGGTCCAGCAGCGCCTCAACCGCCTCCCGGTGGCCAAACAGGGCGGCGAGCATGAGCGGGCGGCTCCCGGCAAAGTCGTGCTCGTCGGTGTCCGCGCCGGCCGCGATAAGGCGGCGGAGGATGCCGACATGACCGCCGCGCGCCGCGCGCATGAGGGGCGTGTCTTCCAGAACAGACGCACGGTCGGACGGCGCAGCCCCCGCCTCCAGGAGCAGGCGTACGACCTCCTCGTGCCCTCCGGCAACGGCCAGGTCCAGCGCGTTGACCTCGCCCGTCTCCGGGCCGAGGAAGAGGCGCCTGCCGATCGCCTCTGGCCCGCTTCCAAGCAGCGCCGCCACCCCGGCGGCGTCTCCCGTCTCCGCCACGCGCATGAGGGGCGTCCGCCGTCTGCCGTACTCGTCTTCCATGGTGTGTGCCTGTCCCTCCGCCCTTCACTCTGCCACGCGCGGGGTGCGGGCGGAAAGCCGCCTTGACCACGGGCGCCCCCGCCGCGTATAACGGAGGCGGGAGGATTCGACAATGGCGAAGTTTCGCGTGACCTATCACACCACCGGCGGGCCGTTCAGCCACGAGGCCGAGGCCGATACGGCGGAGGCCGCTGCCGAGGCGGCGGAGAAGGCGCTGAAGGGCGGGCAGGTCCGGCTCAACGTCAACGACATCCTGATTCTGATCGACGCCGACAAGGTCGCCGCCATCTCCGTGGAGGCCGCGAAGGGCGGCACGGGCCTCGGTATCGGTCTGCTCAAGCGGTAGGGGAAACTCGCTGGGGCTCGGAGATCTCGATCAGGTTGCCGTCCGGGTCGCGGACGTAGACGGAAAGGAGGGGGCCGGTCGCTCCGGTACGCGCGACCGGCCCCTCTTCCACGGCGATGCCGCACGCGGCGAGGTGGGCCTGCACCTCGGTGAGCGGGGCGGACGCCAGGAAGCACAGGTCCGCGCTCCCAGGCGTCGGCGCGGTGGCGTGGGGCGAGAACGGTCCGCTCGCCGGGTGCAGGTTGATCTTCTGGTCGCCGAACGCGAGCGCGACCCGGCCTGCGCCGAAGGTCACCCGGCGCATGCCCAGCACCCGACCGTACCACGCCGCGCTCGCCTCGACGTCCGTGACGGTCAGCACGAGGTGGTCCAGTGAGACCACGGCAATGCTCACGCCTGGAGCCGCTCCACGAGGGTGTCCAGGGGGACCTCGGTCTGCGGCTTGCCCTCGGCGCGCATGGCGCGTACCTGCGCCACGCCCTTCGCGATCTCATCGTCGCCGAGGATCACGCAGTAGCGGGCGCGCGTCAGGTCGGCCTGCTCGAACATCGCCTTCAGCCGCCGGCCCGTGTAGTCCATGTCGGCCGCCAGTCCGGCCGCGCGCAGCTTTGCCAGCAGGGGCACGGCCGCGCCGCGCGCCGCCGCGCCGAGCGGGCACAGGAAGGCGTCCAGCGCGGGCGCCTCGGGCGTCTGCATGTTCGCCGCCTGCAGGGCGATCAGCACGCGCTCGATTCCCATGCCAAAGCCCATGCCCGGGGTGGGGGGGCCGCCCAGGTCCTCTACCAGGCGGTCGTAGCGCCCGCCGCCCGCCAGCGCCGACTGCGCGCCGACGTCCGGCGACTGCACCTCGAACGCCGTCCGGGTGTAGTAGTCGAAGCCGCGCACGAGCTT
>Ga0065721_10049752_pt1 | contig 27790 bp, 14 predicted proteins | sample Mesricmetagenome_FD_59108 | JGI IMG/M metagenome (GOLD analysis project Ga0065721, IMG submission 59108) | Mesophilic microbial community from rice straw/compost enrichment Sample: eDNA_1 v2 (version 2) | ecosystem: Engineered > Solid waste > Grass > Composting > Bioreactor | place: USA: Davis... | reverse complement strand
GGGCGCAAGCCGCCGCCGAGAATACGGCGGCTGTGCCCGTGCTGGGCGTGTCCTTGCGGCATTGGCGCAAGGATGGCGCCGATCTTGGCCGCGCGGCAGACGCGCTGGCCGAGCTTGCCAGCCGCCGCCCGGTGCGGCTGCGATTCCTTCCGTTCCATACGCCGGACGATGTGGAAACATCGAAGCTGGTTATGGAACGGCTCAGCGGCCGGCTGGCCGGCGGAAGCTCGGCCGAGCTGGCTGCTCCTGGCGATGACCCCCAGCAGATGCTGCTGGAGGTAAGCCGCTGCGATGCGCTGTTTGGCATGCGCCTGCACGCGCTTATCTACGCGGCGAACCAGATGGTTCCGATGCTTGGTTTATCGTATGATCCGAAGATCGATCAGTTCCTTCACCGGCTGGGTCTTGTACCGGTTGGCACAACCGAGCAGCTTGACGCGAAGGCTTTCGCGGACAGTGCGGAGGAGCTGCTTGATAACGTAAGCGGCTGGAAGGAAAAGCATCGCGCAGCGATCGAACGATTAAGGCAACAATCGCAGCAACCGGCGCAACAAATTGCGCAGTTATTGCGTCAAACCATATTGAGGTGATTTTCACTTGTCGAAACAAGTCCCAACGGTGCCGATTTACGGAATTCCATTCTCCAAGATGAGCATGGATGAGACGGTCAACTACCTGACAGAAGCAATTGAACAGAAGCGCCAGACGCATGTCATTACGGCTAATCCGATTATGGTAATGTCGGCGGTTGAGAGCCAGGATTACTACAAGATGATGAGAAAAGCCGAGCTTATCGTACCGGACGGTGCGGGAGTCGTATGGGCAGCTAACTATGTTGGCACGCCGGTGGCAGAACGCGTAACGGGCTTTGACCTGTTGCATCGTCTTATGCAAGAGGGCGAAAAACGGAAATGGACAGCTTATTTGCTTGGCACCTCGCAGGAAGTGATTGAAGCAGCAGCGGAAAAGCTGCAGCTGCAATATCCGCAGGTTCGCATCGTAGGCTATCGCAACGGATATTTTGGCGCCGATCAGGACGCTGAGGTAGTCGAGGCGATTCGGCAGGCAGCACCGGATTTACTGTTTGTGGCACGGGGCGCGGAAACGCAGGAGCCTTGGATTGCCAAATATAAGAAGCAGCTTGGAGTTCCATTTATTATGGGAGTTGGAGGAAGCTTCGATATTGTTGCAGGCAAGCTGAAACGAGCTCCAATGCTGTTCCAGAAGCTGCGTTTGGAGTGGTTTTACCGGTTATTACAGGAGCCGAAAAGGCTGCCGAGAATGATGGTATTGCCGAGATTCGTCGTGAAAGTGGTTCGCGATAAAGAAAACGTCAAGAAACCGCGTTCTACTGCGTAATAACCTCCCAAAACCGTTGAAAACAAGTGAAAACGGGATTTGGAGTTTCTTCTTCTGTCGGAGTATAATTCACTTCGGTAGAAAGAAAAAGGGGAGCTGCACAATATGCCAGCAGGCTTACTGTACACACTAGGATTTATCATATCTCTAATAATAGCTTTAGTTATGACACCGCTTGTTAAAAAATTCGCTTTCAAGGTTGGAGCGATCGATAAACCGAATCACCGTAAAGTACATACGCGGATTATGCCTCGTATGGGCGGTCTCGGGATCTATCTTGCTTTTGTAATCGGATTTCTGGTTCTGATGCCGTTCATTCCGGACGGACTGCTTAACCAGGAAGGAACGAATCTGATCCGCGCCGTTCTTGTCGGCGGTACGATCATTATCCTGATTGGCGCCTTCGATGACCGCTTCGAGCTGTCGGCCAAGGTGAAGCTGGTTGCCCAGATCGCTGCAGCTTGCGTAGTCGTATTTGGCTTCGGCATCAAGATCGACCTGCTGAACGTGCCGTTTGGCGCTACGATGCAGCCGATTGAAGCTTGGGTGTCCATCCCGCTTACGATTTTCTGGATTGTAGGCGTCACGAATGCAATTAATCTGATCGATGGTCTGGACGGTCTGGCAAGCGGCGTATCCGCTATTGCGATTGGCACCATTCTTGTGATGGCGATCATCATGGGCAATGTACCGATTATCTTGCTCAGCGTTCTGTTGCTCGGAGGTATTGTTGGATTCTTGTACTTCAACTTCCACCCGGCCAAAATCTTTATGGGAGACTCAGGCTCCTTGTTCCTGGGCTTCTGCCTGGCGATGCTCTCGATGACAAGCTTCAAGCAGATCACGATCGTATCGTTCGTCACTCCGCTGCTTATCATCGGCGTACCGTTGTCTGACACGTTCTTCGCGATTATCCGTCGCCTTGTGAACAAGCGTCCGATCTTTGCACCGGATAAAGGACATTTGCATCACTGCTTGCAAGAGCTTGGCTTCAGCCACCGCAAGACGGTTCTTATCATCTGGAGTGTGGCTGCGGTATTCGGCGGTTTTGCGATTCTGCAATCGACCGTCGTCCAATCATCCGCTGCGAACTGGATTACGTTTATCGTGATTTGTCTGGTCATCTTCAGCTTGCAGATTGGTGCGGAGCTTATCGGGATCGTAGACAAATCGCGCCGCCCTCTTATTAACTTCTTGAACCGCATGCTTCGCTCGAAGGTTGATGCAAGAAGCTCGAAATAATAGATCTCATATATAAGACGAACGAGAAAAGGTTGTTTCCAAGGCAGACGCAAGTTTGCTTTTGGGACAACCTTTTTTGTTTTAGAGACAGCCTGAGCCTGAGCAGTTTCCTCGAGGTGCAAGACTAACTTAAGACTCCTATGGGATCTTAAGTGTGAGAAATTTCCGTTTCATTCGCATCATAAGATCCCTCAAGGATCTTAAAACTTCGAAACTGGCGATTTGCAGGGCTAAACAGATGCAGTTCCAAAGACTTAAAGTCCTTCACGGACCTTAACCCTTTTGGAGGAGCACATCTAACCTATTACATTAAAATTTCTTTATAATTCCAATCTGCCTGAAGGACTAACATTTCAGGGTCTATGGACCGATAACAACAGTACAGAACTATTCTTCATCCGAAGGAGACAAGGGAGGAAGTAAATCGAGACGTATAGCCGTGCAATCGACCTCTAATTGCAATGTCAACCAATTGGACAAGTCGACCATTCTCTTATTTATTAAGCTAACAGCCATTACATAAAGGAGGAACAACGTTTTGAAAAAGCTATTATCACTTGTGCTGTCACTGGCGCTTCTAATTACGCTGCTGCCGCCGTTTAGTACACCGAACAAAGCTTCAGCTGCAGGTACTTATTTTTCATTCTCCAATGAGCAGTACAGTGCAAAAAATGCGCGCATCACAACCGATCAACGCGTGACGTTGAAAGGTACGATTAACAACGTGGTAGGTAATTCTATCAGTTATAGTGTCTACAACATCTCTCTCAATGGATCTACGGAGACGGTTGTTAATTCCATTGAGAACCAGACAGCGAATGTATCGCTGAGCGGCAATAACATTTCGGTTAACAATGTTGAGCTCTACCCTGGTCTTAACAAGCTAACCTTTAAAGGGATCTATGGCTCGTCGACGGTCAGTGAATCGATCTATATCGAATACCGCGACAGTCCGATGCTGTATGATTTAACTGCTACGATTCGCGGCACAAGCTACAATATTTTAGAAGATCAGACAACCGTGTTACAATCAACTCTTTCTGACGGCAAGACCAACGAAGATATTGCGATTAGCGGTAAAGCGCCGAATGCTGCGAAGGTTGTTGTTATTATCAATGGCAAAAGCTATGAATACAAAGTATCCGATGCAGGCGACTACAAGTTTGTTGCATCGCCGCTTAATATTAACGCGGGCAAAAACATTGTCACCATCCGGGTGGTGAACAGCAGCCAGGTAGTAGAAACCACTCGTGAGATTGCTTTCTATAACGGTTCATCTACATTTTATGATATGAACTTGACTGACGGTGCGACTACAACCGATCTGGAAAAAAGCTCAGATCTTTCGGCGGTATCGGGTAATGATCTTGTTCTGTCGGGTAAAGCCATTATTCCGGTGAAAAATACTGCCGGAGTGTTTACACCAGACGTTTCAAGCAAAGCAGACCTGGCATCGAGACTCCAACTTATTCCGCAATGGACCGGTGGAACAACTATTCAGCTCGCAGATACTGATATTACGAGTGTGACACCAGACAGCAGTACAATTACTTCAACTACGAAGTTTATTACGGTTGGTTTTTCAGTTAAGCTGGGCAAAGTAGGCGGCAGCAGCTTTGCATACGAGACAAGCTATCGTTTCAAGATGCAAGGGTATAACGTTGTGGAGATGCAGTCCCAGCCGTCGAATACTTTAACCTTTATCCTTCATGATAATTCGAAACCTTTCATCTATGACGTCAATTATTTGACGGGCTATTCCCCTGACATGAATGATCCTGTAAACGATCCAACAGGAACAAAGCTGCAAGTGCTTGAGGGCTCCGATATTGAAGGAGCAAACATTTATGCATTGCCAATGGGCGTTGAAGTGTTAATCGGGAACTATTCCAAGTTAAGCGGAACAGCAAATGTTGTGAGCTTGGTGAGAAATAGTATTGGTGACCCGTTGACTACATCCGACAGCATTACTGCAACCCAGCTTAAGCCTACTCAGATCGTTTACCGTACCATTAATGGTGTATCTCAGCCGTTCCTGCGAGTGTTTATGGAAATATCGAAGCTTCCAACAACCGGTACGCAGAAGCTTTACTTTGCATTAAAGGATTCAGGATCACTAATGGGTGCTCCAAAAGAAGCTTCGATCAAGCTTCTCTACGGACCTAACGTGAAATACAATAGCTTGTATAATGGTATGCAAATAAACTACGATACCACGATGGAAGTTGCAAAAGGGATTTCATACATCTTTGGCCAGTTAGGCAACTTTGCTGGACAATTTGTGAATATCGCGAACGAAGATGATATTGTTTATCCGGGAAGCACAACAAAAGCGCAAACGGTATTTTTCTATATGAACAATGTAGAGGTACCGCTTATTGCAGGGGATACACCATCGCAATTTATGCTGGATCCTAATGCCGAGAGCCTCGCCTTTGGCGTATTGAACAAGACAGGCGAGAATACATTCAAAATTGTTTTCAAGACTGCGAAAAATAATTATGAAAGCACGACGAAAATTAACATTGTGCCAATAAATCTGCCTACAATTCCTGCAGTCGATACAGATGGTGTTTATCCGTATAGTCAGAATTTAACGGTGCCGCTGGCAAACGATCCGAATTTTACGAATGTTTCGAGTATCTTCACGACGAAGGAAGCCCGTATGAATGTATACGGTACGTTTGACTTTATTGATTTAGGCAAGGATTTTAATGCAATTAGTTCGAAAATCGGGGAATTGAAAGCTAACAATTTGTTGGCGAATTATATTTTGCAGATTGATTCTCCAAATTTCACGAAGAAAATTTCATGGGATTTAACAAAAGAGTTTACCCCTACCTCGAAGGGTAAAGCGATTAATAACGATGACAAGAAAACGATAAACGCAGGCGAAACGGTTGACGGAATTCAGGTCTATTATGATGTAGACGGCCAGTACTTCTACTTCATTATGGAAAATCAGGTGATTCCAGACGACGGAAGTCCGCAAGTCTATGTTATGACTGTATTTAACAGCGGCGAAGCTGGCCCGCGTGCAACTTATCGACTTGAAGTGGACCCGATTGCGATTCCTTATACGGTACTTGCTCCGGTTACGGAAGAGCGGAATTTGAATCAGAACTTCGTTGATGTCATTATCGCATCTCCAGGCGCTGAATCCATGACTATCAATAAATTGCCTGCTAAGAAAGTTACCTACTTGGACTATAGCCGGGATGCGGTTACCCCAGTGCCTATAGAAGCCTACAAAGTACGTGTAACTGGATTGAAAGCAAACAAGGTGACACCAATTGCAATTGTGATTACGCGCGGCAAGGATAAAATTACAGATAGCTTGAACGTTAACTATGAACCGGCCAATATTCCGGGAGCGCAGTATACGGAAACGATGGCCTCATCGCATAAAGTTTTCGACGGTACGCTGGCGCTTACTTTCCCTAAGAATACAAAGCTGATTCGTCCGACATACAACTCGACTGCTAATAATGCGAGCCAGATTTACAGCGGCAATCAACTTCTCTTTGGTATTGCCAACCCGACCGACGGCGTTCTGAACCGTTATGAATTCAGAAGCCAGCCGGCAGATTACTGGTCTGAAAATGAAGCCGGATCCTACTTTTTGAGTGATTTCTTCTCAGACAGATTTATTAAAGTCAGCTCGCTCTTCTGGATTGACGGCGGTCAGGCTGACAATGACGTCACTCCAGCTTATGATCCAATTACGACAGGAATTGATCCGTATCCGTATGCAATGGTTCAAGGTGATCCGGACAGACAATTCTTTAAAAGGTTTAATAACGGCAGAGAGATTATTCCGTCACAAGAAGGAACTCTGACCTTGTCCTATGATCCTAGTATCGCGCAAGGGGCAGGCACCGTAGTAACCGTATTCCGTTATGATCCTTACGAGAACATTTGGGAGAACATGGGCGGAACCGTGGATGAGAAGAAACATACCGTTAAAGTACCGTTCACCAAATTTGGCTATTACGTAGTTGGCAAGCTGACTTACGGCTTCAATGATATTAATGATCATGCTTACGCCCGTAATGCCATGGAAGCGATCTTTGCCAAAGGTGTTATGAACGCAGTTGATCCAACCGGTATTTTTGGTGCAGATCAATATGTTTCCCGCGGCGAGTTTACGCGTATGATTGTGAAGGCTTTGAATATTCCTCTTAATTACGAGGGAGGACAGCAGCATTTCATAGACGTGCCGGTGGATATCATCATTAATACAGATGCCATTTATGATTACCGCTACATTGAGACTGCAGCAAGAGCCGGTATCGTTCGAGGAACTCAACCGGTGACCTTCGAGCCGGAATCGAAGTTGACGCGCCAGGATGCATCCGTTATTCTAGCAAAAGCGCTCAATCTGAAGCTGGAGACAGACCCTACTAAAGCAAAAGCTGCTTTGGAGAAGGCCTTCAAGGATTCAGGTAATGCCGATTATTATGCGATTCCGTCCATTCTTGCGATTCAGAAGAAAGGCTTCATTCAGGGCTCCATGATTAACCCGAATGATAAGAAGGCTGGTTATGTATTCGAGCCTAGATCCAGATTGCTGCGCAGCGATGCGGCGATTCTGATCTCCAAAGTTATGGCGAGCAACAAAACATTGCCTGCAATATACGCGAATTAAGGGATATAGAGCAGCTCGGCTCTTGGCCGAACTGCTCTATAAACTTGTCTCTATTAATTTCCAAAGTAAGTTTATCCATGGAAAATGTTTTGCAATGACGAGACTGATAGGCCAAGCTATACTTAGTACATACCTAGAGAGGTGTAGCAATACATAAATCAACCGAATCAAAAAAACTCAGAACTTTTTCTGAACTGAGCGCAACTTTTTGAGCCGCTGTGCGTTTAATTACATGACATTGCAATAAGCGAGGCATGTAGTACCTTGGGACCACTATTCTTTCTTGAAGTGGAATGAATTCTCAACTTCCTCTTTACGCTGTGGATAGCCCATTGTATAATGTTAAAGTGGTAGGTCTTCTCTAGTAATATATTTATATTGTTTTTTCGTAGGTTTACGAGTTTCTGCGACATGTTCTTACATAGGGTTGAAGCATGGAAGCAGACATCATTTATATTCAATTATTAATTTATGCTCTTAACTCGGGGAAGGGGGTGAATCGGCTATGAGAAAAACGAGCAATTCATTATCTACACAAAACTCTCAACAACCGAAGGTATTTAGAGGAGGAGAAAAAAAGGTTATGAAGAAAAGTTTACTTTCGCTGGCACTCGCTGGCTCCATGCTTTCCGCTTTGGCAGTTCCTGCATTTGCAGCTACACCATCTGATGTAGTAGGTAAAGATTCGCAATCCGCAGTTGAACAACTGACTGCACTGGGTATCGTTCAAGGTTATGAAGACGGTACTTTCAAACCGGACAACACGATTACTCGTGCTGAGCTGGCTAAAATCGTTATCGTTGCTACTGGCAACGAAAGCTCTGCAAACCTGATGGCTAACACAGCTCCAGCGTTTAAAGACGTTAAAAAAGGCGCTTGGTACACTGGTTACATCAATGCAGCTGCAGCTAAAGGTTTCATTCAAGGTTACAACGGTAACTTCCGTCCTAATGATACTATCAAGTTTGAAGAAGTTGTAGCGATCCTGGTTCGTGCTCTTGGATATCAAGATAAATATTTGTCCGGCTCGTGGCCTTACAACGTGTTGCTGCAAGCAGACGAAGTTGGTCTCTTCAACGGTGTGGATGCAGCTAGCGGCACAAACGCTACTCGTGGCGTAGTTGCTGAACTTACATCCAACACTTTGGATAAACAACTGGTAGCTTACAATGCTGATGCTGAGCAATTCTACGGTCTCTGGACTGACGTTGATGGTGACGGAACTGCTGATGCTAAGAAACTGTTCATCAGCAAACTGGGTGCGTTTGAACCAGCTAAAGTACTGACTGCTGGTGCACTGAACTCCAATGGTCAAATTAGCCTTGGTGGCACAAGTGTTGCAACTGCTTCGAACTTCTTCGTTACTGGCGGCAAAAAACTGTCTGAACTTTTGGGTCATACAGTTAGCGTCCTGAAAAACAAAGACGGCGCAGTTATTGCGGTAACTGATGCTCAAGAAGCTGGTAAAATCGTTAGCGCTACTTCCGACGCTGCGACAATCGGCGCTGGTACTACTTTCAAAGTAAATGACGGTGGAGCTACTTACACTGCTACTGCTGGTGTTAAAGTATATGTTAACACTGTAGAGCAAACAGGTGCTACTTATGCACTGGCTGATGGTAAAGAAGTTCAACTGCTTCTGGATTCCAAAGGCAATGTTCAAGCTGTGCTCGTAAGCAACTGGGATATCAACCATGTATTCTCGCAAACTATTGCTTACTCTAACTACAGCAAAATCGTTGCTAAAGATGGCTATAGCATTAAAGTGGATGCAAACACGGCAATCACTGTGAACGGCACTGCTGCAACATTGGCTGATCTGAAAGAAAACGACAGCGTTAACGTAATCGCTAACGGTGACGGACTTGCGCTTAATGTTGCTGTTACACGCACTGTTGTAACTGGTAAACTTCAAGGTGTTGGTCAAGACAAAGATGGTAAAGCGACTTATGTAATTGATGGAAAAGCTTACTCCAACTACTCGCTGATTTCCACAGCTACTCTTCCAGTCCTGACTACTGCTGAGATTGGTACTGAGTACTCGCTGTATCTGAATAAAGATGGTCAAGTAGTTTACTACTCAACTACTGCTCCAGTTACTGCGTCTAACTATGCAGTCATCTACTCTGTTGATAATTCTGGAAACTACTCCACTATTGTTAACGGCTTGGTTAGAAACAATCTTAACAAAGTAGTTTACTATTCGTTGAAAGACAACACTAAAGTAACTGCATATACACCGGATGGCGATTATGCAGTTAATACTTTGGTACCGCTGAAGCTCGATGGCGATGGCCTTTTGAAACTGATTTCTGCTCAGGATGTTACAGACAGCAACACTGATACAGATCCAGATAATAATCTGTCTACTTCTGATATTGATACGGTAACAGCATTCCCAGCTATTGTTGCTGGTGGTAACGTATCTGCAGTAAGCTCGACTCAATTCACTGCTGGTGGCACTACTTACCGTGTAAACAGCAACACTGTTTACCTGAAGTACAAACAAAATGGTGCTGACTCCACTGTTACTGTTGCAACTGCAGCTGACGTATTGAAAAATGGTACAGTAGCTGTAAGATCCAATGATAGCGGCGTAGCTGAATATGTTGTTGTTCTTGGTAGCGGTTCTGTTGACCAATTGGCTCAAGCTCAAGGTCTGTTCATCAGCAAATTCATGACAGCAACTTCCACTAACGCTGCTGACAATGTTTACACTATCAACCTGAACGTTAAAGGTGAAACTAAATCGTTCAACGTTGACGCTACTACTTACAACAAAACTTATGCTTCTAACGATCTTGTGGTACTGACTGATGCTGCTACTGGTGTTAACGCTGGCGATGGCAAGTACGATGGATCTACTCCATTCAATACTGTAGCTGCTTCCTTCAGCTTCACTGATATCGGTGCTAGAAAACTGGCTGTTACAGGCTTTGTAAATCCAGTTATCGTTACTGACAACACTCAAATCTTCCTGAAGAAAACTGACGGAACAATTGTTGTTGGCGACATCACAACCGTACTTGATGCGGCTGATAACTACGATGCAACTGCAGCTACTGACGGAACATATGATGCAGGTTCCTTCCGTGTTGTAGTTCAAGGCAGTGGTACTAACTTCAACGGTAACGATGAAGCAGGCGTTATCCTCGTTATCGACAACAACTAATCCGTTGTTGCAACCAATTAGAAAGCTGAGAGCTTGCTCTCAGCTTTCTTTTTATTTTCTGAGAGTCGTTCATACATAGTTCATATAAACACGTTATAGTTACTTGTATAGGCGGATTCTAGGTAAAGAGGCTGAAACAATTTTGAAAGTGCCGAAACTTATAGGATTCCATTCTCGTCTATTTAAGTAAATCTAATTATACGGAGTGAATGTGACAATGCGGAAAAGCTTTAAACGATCGACAATGCTCGTATCTCTCTTCGTCGCTTTTGTGATGCTTCTTAGTGCCATTCCGGTATCCTTCGCAGCGACAACGACGGCATCATCGGTTAATAAGAAGGTGTACATATCGGGCAATTCTTATGTACAGCTTACGGATGCCAGCTTAATCCCAAGTGTTAACGGCGCTACGGCCAGCTTTACATTTGAGTTTTACAACGGAAGCAGTAGTCCTATTAATCTTGTGGATTATTGGGCTCGATTGAAAACGAAAAGCGGAACGAAATATACACTGACTTTGCTGGATAAAGCAAGTAAGAAGACAGTCAGTCCAAAATCCAGCACAATGCTTACTTTTTATAGCGCTGTAGGCTCAACAGTAACGATGGATCAGCTTATTCTCAACTTTGTGAAATTTGACTTCTCGGTTTCAGGCTATGAGAAAACGATTGGCCAATTTACATTCCCTGCTGGTTACACAAATGATGTGAAGGCGGGAGGCTATCGTGCTATTAAAATTGGTGGCTCCAGTGTGAACATGCGTGTTGATAAGACAACAGTAGGTAAAACGGTGGATAATTACTCCGTTAACCTGACTTATGTTGCTCGGAATACAAGTCAATTTGGTATAAATCTTCCAGAATATAATTACTATATCAAGACATCCGTAGGCTTATACAAATTAAGCTTGAAAGATACAACAGTTCAAAATTTGCTTCTGGCACCATCTGTACTTAATACAATTGAGTTGACAGGATCTATTCCGAATACCGTTTCAACATCGGGGTGGAAATTCATTGTTACCCAAAAGGTTACTGCAACTGATAATACGCAAGTAGAATTACCGGTCGTTTCTTTTGTGACACCAGTATCCGTTGGTAATACAAGTACAGGCACAGCAAAACAAAGCTTTACGGATGATAATGGTACTTATAATGTAGAACTTCAATCCGTTCAACGTATGCCTTGGAACAACGACGATAACGTAGTAGCTAAACTTGCAGTGAAGAACAGTAGTTCGACTTATCTTCCATTGCCGGATCTTACCGGTACGATGGTTCTTGATGACTCCATTAAATTAACGAGCCAGACGGTTGAAAATGCAGGAGATATCAGTATCGCTCCAGGCGCTACCACAACGATTACATTTATCGGCAAACTGCAAACAGGATACAACTGGAAGAAGTTTGAGCTTCAATTAAACGAAAAATCGGGCAACGATACGGTTGGAGTAGCAATGGTGACGAAGTCTGATGTAACACCAATTTATTCGGTATCAGCAGGTAGCGTATATACTCAAAAATCGATTGGTTCTGAAATGAGCGTCAAAGTAACGGATGTTCGCACGTATACTGGCGATACAAATGATCTTTATGCAGTGTACCTCGATGTAACGAACAATCAGTCCAGAAGCAAAACAATGCCACAATGGACAGGATATTTCAAGTCGGCAAACGGCAATTATTATGACGTCACTTTTGTAAAAACAGCTACAACAATCACACCGGGTCATAAAGAGCAGGTTATCGCATATACGAAGCTTCCTTCAAACGTAAGTCGCGATGGTCTGCAGTTGTTAATGGGTGAAGCCATTGACACAACCGGATTGTTGAAAGGTGCCACTGGGACGCCAACCGGTTATATCCGTGGCGTATTGTTTGGTCTTCCTAGTGAGGCTACAACAAATAGTTACAAAGGAATTAAGATCGGTCCATACACGGTGGATCTCAATCAATTTAGTGTGTTTGTTCAAAATGAATTGAATGTCGTAATCAACATGGCCAGTACGGTTAATCGCGATTACAACTATGATGGATTCACACAATCCAAGCTGCAATTTGAAATGGTATATGAACCAACCGGTGACGTATTATGGACACAAAATGTAAATCTTGAAAGTCAAGGCGATAACGGTTTGCAATGGAAAGTCGGAAATAATATGAATGGAATTACTCAAGTACAAGATGAAAATAAATATTGGAGCATCTACACTTTAAATGTGTATGAAGTGTTTAATGGCAACAAGAAGAAGCTGTTCTCCAAAGATGTAAAATTTGCTCCATCGTATAACTGGTTAGATGAAACGAGCTACTAATCTAGTTTATGAGTAAATTTCTAAGTAAGAAATAACTGGTTAATCCCATTCAAATCTAGTATCTTATTAGAAGATACTAGATTTGTTTGCGTAGGAAGGAGCTTGTCGAAGTGAAGAAGTATGCACTACGGATTGTATTGGCAGTTGTTCTAGTAGGAGCAGGCATTATTGCCGGGGTGAACTGGCCGACAACCCTTGAAGCGGAATCAAATGCAACAGTTCCAGGTTCTGCCGACGACCCGGTTGTAACGAAGAGCTATGTAGATGAACAAATTGCGAAAGCTGGCGGTGGATCAGGCTCAAGCGGCGGGTCGCAGCAGCCTGAGACGGGCGGTACCAGCGCGAAGCTTGAGGTCGTGTCTGTACCTGCTGGCAAGACTCTTATAGCTAATGAAGGTACAGAGGTCGTTGTACGCGCTGGTAAAGCGGTTGTATATACGACTGACTCGAATGGCGTCGCAGACTTGACCGATGGTAAAGATTTGACGAATGGCAAAGCTATACCAGCCAACCACCATATGTTATTCCCTCGAGCAGGACGCGGCGTAACAACGGCAGCAGGCTATACCAAATCATTAACTCTCCTCGTTCGCGGCAGCTACGTTATTCAATAAGCTGCGCGCATTGGATGTTATAGAACATTTTGCCCGGACTGACAATAGGTTATACGCTTCAAACTCGCCGGAAGGACACACAATAAAATCACGTTCCTAATTCCAATGGAGGTGTTCTTATTATGAGTCGTTCCAATAAAGTTGTCGTTCCAGATTGCAAAGCCGCACTGAATCAAATGAAATATGAAATTGCCGCCGAGCTTGGCCTGTTTGCTTCTCATGGCGTCAGCACAGGTGCTGACACGGAGTTTGCCGATGAGCTTGGAGGAGTGGGCGGCGGTACTCATATTCAATGGAGAGAAGTAACAAGCCGGGATGTCGGTTCGATCGGCGGCAGCATCACACAACGTCTCGTGGCCCAAGCGGAAAAAGTATTAAACGGTTATATGTAGGCTATACCATCTTTCGGCGGCGTATCCTACGTTTCGCGGGTAAAAGCTAAGCGCAGTATAGAGAAAACTTATGCGTTCTGATGTTTTATCAAAAATTGGTATCCGTTGACACCAAGCGACATTTTCGGTATTATACTGTTTTAGAGAGTTGTCTAACAACCTTTTCCTATGGGAAAAGGTTCATTTTTTGTGTAGGATGTCTGCACTTATTTCATACTAGCTGTAGGAGGTTGATACGGATGTCTGTAAAAGGTCGTCATTTGTTTACATCGGAATCGGTTACAGAAGGCCACCCGGATAAGATTTGTGACCAAATCTCGGATGCTGTTCTGGACGCGTTTCTGGAAGCGGACCCTTACGCTCGCGTAGCTTGCGAAGTTTCGGTTGCAACTGGTCTTGTACTTGTTATTGGAGAAATCAGCTCCCGTGCTGATTATGTCGATATTTCCGCTATTGCTCGCCGTACAATTAAGGAAATTGGTTATACGCGTGCAAAATACGGTTTTGACTCCAGCACTTGTGCGGTGCTCACATCGCTTAACGAACAATCCGCGGATATCGCGCAAGGGGTTAACGCTGCGCTTGAGAGCCGCGATGGAAAAGACGTTCAGAAGGAAAACGAAGATATCGGTGCCGGTGACCAAGGCCTGATGTTTGGTTTTGCTACGAACGAAACACCTGAGCTGATGCCTTTGCCAATCGCATTGTCGCATCGTATTGCTCGCCGCCTGTCCGAAGTTCGTAAGAACGACACGCTGGGCTACCTGCGTCCGGACGGTAAAACGCAAGTTACAATCGAGTACGTGGACGGCAAACCGGTTCGTGTAGACACGATTGTCGTATCAACTCAACACGCTGAAGAAATTTCGCTGGAGCAAATCCAAGCGGACATCCTCGAGCATGTTATTAAACCAGTTGTTCCTGTTGAATGGCTTGATGAGCAAACGAAATACTTTATCAACCCTACAGGCCGTTTCGTAATTGGCGGTCCTCAAGGTGATGCTGGTCTGACAGGCCGCAAAATCATCGTTGATACTTACGGCGGTTATGCTCGTCATGGCGGCGGCGCATTCTCCGGTAAGGATCCAACGAAGGTCGACCGTTCCGCAGCTTATGCAGCCCGTTATGTAGCTAAGAACATCGTTGCTGCAGGTCTGGCTGACAAATGCGAAATCCAATTGGCTTACGCTATTGGTGTAGCACAACCAGTATCGATCAACGTGGACACTTACGGCACAGGCAAGGTATCCGAAGAGCTTCTGGTTGACGTGATCAAAAAGAACTTTGATCTTCGTCCAGCCGGCATTATCAAAATGCTTGATCTTCGTCGTCCGATCTACGCTCAAACAGCTGCTTACGGTCACTTTGGCCGTACAGATGTGGATCTCCCTTGGGAGCGCGTGGACAAAGCAGAAAACCTTAAAGCAGACGCGCTTGCTGTAAAATAAGATCGTTATAACAAGCCCTGAATCTTCGGATTCGGGGCTTTTTTGCGTCATTTTTTTGCCGGAAGATGCAACCTTTTTGCTTCTCTCTGCGACTAATACCGTATCAGCCTAAATTTTTCCGGCAGATTTGCCGACAAATAGGGTACAAGTGTATTAAGTTGGGGAGTGATTGCGGGAAATGTTAGTACGAAGCCGATTAAGTTTAATGATAGCTGTCTTATTGCTGCTCCAATTATTTCTTCCGGGCTGGGCAGCGGATACGAACGCGGTTCATGCGGCATCCAGCGGACCAGTAGTAGTAGGCATGAGTCCAGCGGATAATGCAACAGGAATTACACCTTCAAGCGATCTGACGCTGACATTTGACGAGGCCGTTACGAAGGGCTCTGATTCAGCGGTTATTACCATCTATAACTACAACACCAGTGAAGTTGTCGAAAGCATATCGATGTCTTCCTACAAAATCCGACTGGATGCAACAGGACGGGTTGCGACTATTAATCCGGACGCGGTACTGAATGTAAACACGGATTATTATGTTTTGATCGATTATGGCGCTTTTGCCAATGTATCTAACGGCGCTTATTATGCGGGAATATCCAGCGCAACGACTTGGAATTTCAGAACGGCTGCGGTTGTTGATACGACGGGGCCCTCCATTACGGTGAGGTCGCCGGATGCAGGCACCGCGCAAGTGCCTGTTAACAGCAAAGTGATCCTCCAGTTCAGTGAACCCGTGTATGCGGCAAGCGGCAACGTGACGCTGAGCAGTGTAACGGATACGAGCAATATCCCCGTAACCTCGAGCATGGTTCAAGGAAGCGGCACAGCTATGATTACGATCACGCCAAATGCACCGCTGGATTCGAATGTGGATTATACGGTTACGATTCCAAGAACGGCTTTTCAAGATGGGGCCGGCAATGCGATAGAGACCGGAGGAGCATCTTATGTAAGCTGGAGCTTCCACACGGATCTGGCTCCGCTTAATATTATGTCGACTACACCGACTGATAATGCGACCTCCGTATCTGTGTTGACGGATAAGCTAACCCTTACCTTTGATCACAACGTTATGGCGGGAACCGAGAAATATATTGAGATCAAAGACGTGAAGAATAATGCGACTTTTGCAAAAATCAAAACAAGCTCTGCGCAAGTGGTGATTACTGGAGCAACGGCAACCGTTACGCTGCCAGCAAGTCCTAAGTTTAGCGCAAACTCTTCTTATTATGTATTAGTCGATGCAGGGGCGTTCATCGAGACTGATTCCGGCTCGAATTATCCGTTCTCCGGAATTGCGAATGCCTCGACATGGAATTTTACAACGGGATATGGCAATGATACAACAAAGCCGGCGCTTAAGAGTCTTTCGCCGCTGGCCGGCGGCATCTTAACCGCAACAACAGGCAAACTTGTATTAACGTTTACAGAGCCCGTCTTCCAGGATAGCGGTACGATCGAGATTCGTACGGTAACTGGCGGCACTTTATTCCGCTCCATACCGGTTACTTCAGGACGTGTGTCCGGCGGCGGAACAGACACCATTACGATTGATGCAACAAGCGCTTACGGCGGCGAGGCTGCAAAAGCTTTTGTCAATAATACCTCTTATTATGTGACCGTTGGAAGCCGCGCTTTTAAAGACGGGGTGGGCTTGTATTATGACGGATTAACCAGTTCGACAAGCTGGAGGTTTGCAGTTACTCAGGATAATGTGAAGCCAACCCTGGCCGCAACATCGCCTGCCAACAATTCGGTCTCGGCTGATACGAACGCGGCCTTGACTGCAACCTTCAGCGAAGCCGTGCAGCCGGGCAACGGTCAAATCTGGCTTCAATGTGTCAGCAATACGGGCAGTACTTGCAGCACGCTGCAGGTTGGAACATCGGTAAGCGTCGATCCGCTGAATAACAAGAAGCTGATTATTACCCCTAGTCAAGCTCTTCAGGCAGGCACTGCCTATTATGTTGTGATTGATCCGAATGCTGTAACAGATCTCGCGGGTAACGCCTTTAACGGTATTCAAAATGAATATCAATGGGCTTTCAAGACCCTTGGCGGCGATACTACAGCTCCGATCATATCGAAGATTGAAGCGAATGGATCAACGATTGTCATGACCTACAATGAAGACCTGATGGAAAACTCGATTCCTACAGCAGGCAGCTTCTATATTACCGTGGACGGGGCATACCGCTCCGTAAACGGCGTGTCGGTGTCAGGAGCAACGGTCACGTTAACGCTGTCCAGCACGATTGTAAACGGCCAGCAGGTGAAGCTCTCTTACACCAAGCCGTCAGTTGCAACGCAGGGGATTCGTGATCTCTCGGGTAATCAGGCGCTGAGCCTTGCTTCACAGACGGTTACAACCGCAGTGGATACAACCAAGCCACAGTTGACCGGCGGCACGGCAGCAGGCGGTATTGTGACCCTGATATTCTCGGAAAATCTGGCTACACTCAGCAGCTACGCTTATTCGCAATTCAGCGTGTATGTTGGGGGCAATTACTATACGCCAACTTCCGTTTACAGTACGGGGAACAAAGTAATCATTGCCATCAATGCATCAATTGACTCCAGCTCTAGCGTGAGAGTATCGTATAGCGCAGGTTCTTATCCGCTGCAGGATGCAGCAGGCAATAAAGTAGCTAACTTCAGCAATTATGCTTTGACAAGTACGGTAGATACATCTGCCCCGTCCTATCAATCGATTGCTGCTAATGGATCTACCGTCATTATTACTTATAATGAATCACTGGATTCCTCCAGAAGACCTGCTACAAGCCAATACAGTGTTATTGTCAACAATACGCAGCGCAGCGTGACACAGGTAGCTGTCTCAGGTTCCCAAGTCATTCTAACAGTAAGCCCGGATATTCCATCCGGATCGACCGTTTATGTTTCATACTCGAAGCTATATACGGCGCTGGTTGATTTATCTGGCAATGAAGCAGCGGCTTTTAGCAATGTAACAGCATCGGTAGGAAGCGGATCTTCTTCAGATAACGGGTTGTACGGGGCGGTTGCCAAAGGAAGCAAGCTGACTCTGTCCTTCTGGAAAACGCTCAATTCCTCCTATGTGCCTTCATCCGCCTATTTCTCTGTGAAGGTAAATAACTCGGCTGATCCGGCTACTAATGTGACCATTAGCGGCAATACCGTTGTCTTGACCCTTGCCAAAACGCCTGGCGTTGGCGACGCGGTTACAGTTACGTACTATGCGACTTCTACGAATAGTTTGCGTACGACTGACGGAACCATTATCAACAGCTTTACGAATGTAACAGCTGCTAATCAGACGACACTGATCGACTCTCTGCCGGGCGGTTATGAAGAAGCGGATGGCGGAGGGATTGGCTTAACGACGTCGATGGCGACGCAGACCTCGGATATTTCGCCTGCAGGTTATACGACAACCCGCTATACGATTCAAACCGATAAGCTGTCGACAGCTTATACAGCAGCGAAAAGCGCGGGAATGAACAATGCGCGTGTGGTGTTTGAAGTACCAAGCTCGGAGCGGGCTGCCGTAGTGGCTGTTCCATTGACGGTATTGGATACGGCATACCGTTCAAGTAACGGTTCGTCTTTTGTTGTACAATACGGAACAAGCTCGTATGAAATTCCGCTTAGCGCGCTGGCTTTCAAGAGCATGGCCTCTCTTATTGGATCAAGTTCAACAACAGGCAACCTTTTGATCAAGATTGAAAAAGGTACAAACTCGAACACAAGTGCATTAACTTCGGCTATCAGCTCAGCGGGGGCATCGCTCTTGTCGACGCCGATTACGTTTGAGACATCCGTTGTGAACGGTACTACGGAGAAGGCGCTATCGGAATTTGGCGGTTACGTGAATCGGAGCTTCGAGGCGCTTACTTCCGTGAATGCAACGAACAGCGCGGTAGTATGGCTTGATCCGCAGACCGGCAAGCTGTCGTATGTCCCAACATCGTTCTCGACGGAGAGCGGTTCGAACATTGTATCGTTCAAGCGGAAAGGGAACAGCTCCTACGCTTTGGTCAGCGGGGCATCGAAGTTTACGGATATCGGCTCGCATTGGGCGGGTCCAACGATCAAAATGATGGCGAACAAATTTATTATCGAAGGGCGATCGGGATCAACGACAAAGTTTGATCCGCAAAGTTCGATTACCCGGGCGGAATTCGCAGCTTATATCGTGCGAGGTTTAGGACTGTCCGGTAACCGGAGCGGGGCATCGAAGTATAAAGATGTGACAGCCGGAACCGTCACAGCTGCTTATATCGGAGCGGCCTCCAATGCAGGTATCGTATTGGGGAATACAGACGGTACCTTTAAACCGAACAGCCCGATTACGCGTCAGGAGATGGCGGTTATGATGTCCCGTGCGGCAAAAGCTGCAGCGGTGACGATTTCTCTGCCGCAATCGGAAGCGACATACCTCTCGAAGTTTAACGACCGGACGAAGGTAGCGTCCTGGGCGAAAGGCGATTTGGCCAAAGCCGTATACATCGGCGTAATTACCGGCCAAACCGAAAACACCTTTGGTCCAACGAAAAATGCAACTCGCGCCGAAGCGATCGTTATGATCAAACGCTTGCTTGAATACGTCAATCTTTTAAACTAACTATTGAAAGCCCCGTCCCAGCGACATAGTCGCCGCGACGGGGCTTTTTTCTGTCCGCTGGTCCGCTGGACGTAGTAAATGGACGATTGCGTGGGAGTTAGAGTCCCTGGGGGATCTAAAGTGTGGGAAAAGAGCAACCCTCCCCATCCCGACAGTCCTACTAACACTCCCATCTGCCCAGTAATTCCCTCCTAAATAGATTAAGAATTTCTTATAGACGGAACTTTTCCTGTCTTCTAGTAGTCTATAATAAATAGATTAATAGATTAGGAGAGTTGCTATAACGATGAGTAAGTTACATAACAACAAAGTGCGGCAGACGGGTAGTCTAGGCAAGAAAATTGCAGTTGTCGTAATCGGTGGCACGTTGCTAGCACAGCCAGTCTCGTCAGCTATTTCTTTTGATTGGAATCCCCTCCAAGCTGGGATTGCGGCAGCTGCTACTGCCCAGCCGGCCCTCAAGCTTCTTCAACAGTCCTATATTACGGCTGGCGCACAAAGAATGGATTATCTGTGGACAACGACGCGCAGCGGCAAAGCTGCTCAAGCGAATATTCATGTCATTGAAGTGGACTTATCTAATCCTTACGTAAGCTTGAATGTCATGAGCGGCAAGAACGATACCATAGGCAAGCTGAATACGGTTATGAACATGACGAAAGAAAACGGTGCTGTCGCAGGCATTAATGCCGATGTATTTATTACAACAACTGAAGGCTCGCCGATGGGCGCGCAAGTAACAAGCGGAACGCTGATGACAAGCCCGATGCAAATCAAGGGCATGTATGCTTTTGCCGTGACAAAAGACCGCAAGCCAACGATTGACAGCTACACGTTTGACGGCAAGGTGACGTCAGCCGACGGCTCAAGTTTTGTTCTGAGCGGCCTTAACCAGTCTGCTTACGCCCCAGAGGGCGGTACGTCGAGCTATAGCCATGCTAATGCTCTGTATATTTACAATAGCGCCTGGGGCGGCGCAGAACGCCCTAAGAACTCGTCTACAACGCCAACGGAAGCTTTGGTCGTGAACGGTGTTGTTCAGCAGATTTCCGAAGGCAAGCCGTTTACAGAAGCCATCCCGGCAGACGGCTATATCCTTCGCGGCCACGGAACGGCAGCAAAATATATTGTGGATCATCTCCAGGTCGGCCAGGCGGTGACTTCGGACTACTCTCTTGTCTCAGCAACAACCGGTCAAAAGGTAGATCCTTCGTCTTTTGAGATGCTGGTAGGCGGTCATACAATCCTCGTAAATAACGGAGCGGCTGCAACCTTCTCCCGGGATATTACAGGGGTCAGCGGATCATCTTATGTATCCCGGTCGGCTGTAGGCTATTCCAAAGACGGCACGAAGGTCTATCTGATTACAAGCGAGGATTACGGCGACAGCACGGGTCTTAACTTGAAAGAGCTGCAGCAGGTCATGGTGAAGCTTGGCGTGTACAAAGGTATTAACCTCGATGGCGGCGGTTCAACAACGATGATTGACAGACCGCTTGGTGAAACAGCTGTACGCCTTGCCCATTCCACGCAATATGAGACGACACAGCGCAGCGTTGCCAATGGCATCGGCGTATTCACAACGGCACCGCAAGGCAATCTTAAAGGTATTGCCATAAGCGGTTCAAATGTTCTTTTTGTCGGACAAAAGGCCAACTTCTCGGTAAAAGGTTATGATACGTACTACAATCCTTATACCGTGGACGGAACTAATGCGGCCTGGAGCAGTTCTGCGGCTGGCATCGGTACGTTTAACGGCAGTACATTTACGGCCTCTAAGCCGGGTTCAACGAAGATTACGGTCAAATCCGGCTCTGTGACAGCGACTTATCCGGTTGAGGTTATCGGCCAGGACCAGATTGCGGAGCTGAAGCTCGACACAGCAGCTGGCGTATTGTCGAAAGGCGCCACAGTCTCCATTCCGGTGAAGGTCACATTGAAGAACGGTAAAACCTACAAGCTGACAGGCGACTCGTTGCAATGGGAGTTCACTGGCTTTACGGCAACAACGAGCGGCGATACCTTGACCGTTAATTCCGTCAACTCGGGTGCGACAACCGGTTACGCGATTGGCCGTTATGATGGTTATCCGACAATGATTCCATTTACGCAAGGCGGGTCCGAGAAAACGTTAGAGACTTTCGAAAATGTCGCGTATGCCATTAATCCGCAGGTAACTCCTGCCGCAACAACAACGGGAAGCGTCAAGCTGGTGACGGATTTGCCGGGCCAAACATCTGGAAAGGCGCTGCAAATCTCCTATGACTTTAGTGCCGGAACCGGTACAAAAGCTGTATACGCCCAATTTAACGGGACTTCTGGCAAGTCAGTTGACGGATCGCCGGTATCGATGACCATGGATGTATATGGGGATAAGAGTCTTAACTGGCTGCGCGCTGAATTTGTTGATGCGAACGGCACTGTCCATCTTGTTGATCTTGCGAAGCAGCTGGATTGGTCAGGCTGGAAGTCGGTAAAAGCCGATCTGTCCGGCAAAGGAATGGCTTATCCGGTCAAGCTCAAACGAATTTATGTCGTAACAACGCCTGACGGCCAGGATGAGCGTGCAGCGACGGGTGCAGTAGGCATCGATAATATCAAGCTGCAGTACGCTGCAGCGGCTACGACCCCGGCCAAGGGACATATCGAAATGACGATTGGCAAGAAAACAGCGGTCTCTAATGGCAAAACGATCACCATGGAGGTTGCTCCGTTCGAGACAGGCGGTACGACTTATGTACCGATTCGATTCGTTACCGATGCGATGGGCGTTACGCTAAAATGGGACAATAAGCTCAATCGCGTGACCGTACTGAACGGCTCGAAAATGCTTGAAATGGTCATTGGTAAAAAGGAAATTAATATCAACGGTGCGCTCTCCCAGACAGAAGTTGCTCCGATGATAAAGAACGGAAGAACGTTAATTCCGATCCGTTTAGTTTCCGAAAAATTGGGTCTAAAGGTCACCTATGAGAGCAAGACTAAAAAGATTGCCATCGATTAATTGTGGACGAGCGGCATCCACTCTGGTTATGATAAAGGGGAATAGCCTTCTGCAAGGTGAAACGGCTTTGCCGTTCTTTGGTAGCGAGGAGCGTTTCAATCCGGAGAATTCTAAGCCATATTTATAAGGTGAGACTTATATATCCTTAGAGTTTGGGAAAGGTTGCCGATTGTTTTGGACCAGCACATTGTCGATATTAATAAAGTGATTACGAATGCGATCTCCGTTATGGAGGACAGCAAACTGCAAATTTACGAAATATGCGAATCGGCGCGTCAGGAGTTGGAATCGCTTGGCCAGGAGCTCGAGATTGTGCTAGCAGAAACGCTAACAACGATTGAACGAGTTGACCAGCTGGAACAGGACTATCGGCGCGCCCGCATCCGGTTGACTGAAGTTAGCCGTGACTTTGTTCGATATAAAGAAGAGGACATCAAAACCGCCTATGAGAAGGCCACTCAAATTCAGCTCGATCTGATGGTCTACCGGGAGAAGGAAGCTTATCTGAAGACTCGCCGGGATGATCTTCAGAAGCGGGTTCGCAATGTTGAGAAGTCTATCGAACGGGCGGAGACGATTGCCTCCCAGATTAATGTAGTGCTCCAGTATTTGTCCGGCGACCTGAATCAGGTGTCGCGTATATTGGAGTCGGCGAAGACGAGACAGATGATTGGTCTTAAGATCATTGTGGCGCAAGAGGAAGAACGGAAGCGGATTTCACGCGAAATCCATGATGGGCCGGCTCAATCTCTGGCGAATATCGTACTTCGAACGGAAATTGTAGAAAGAATACTTCTAAAGAAGGAATTTCAATTGGTACAGGACGAATTATTAGATCTGAAGGGTCAGGTTCGTTCCGGGCTGGAGGAAATACGCAAAATTATTTTCAATCTGCGCCCGATGGCCCTGGATGATTTGGGTCTTGTACCTGCACTTCGCAAGTTCGCTCATGACTTCGAGGATAAGACGAAGATTCGAACGATCTTCGAGATTAGCGGAAAAGAAGTCAGGATGCCGTCAGCCATGGAAGCTGGGGTGTTCCGTCTAGTACAGGAAGCGTTCACTAATGCACAGAAGCATGCAAGAGCATCCTTTGTTACGCTGGAGGTTGCTTTTACACCAGAGACGCTTACGATTACGATCGTGGATAACGGTATCGGATTCCAGACCGAGCAGACGGAAGCACATGCGCAGAATAACTCCCATTTTGGCTTGATTGGCATGCGTGAGCGTGTAGATCTTCTTGAAGGGAGGATGGAAATCGACTCAAAAATCGGACACGGGACGAAGATTATAGTCAACATCCCAATTTCAGTAGAGAGCAGAAAGGAGTAAGATGACGATGAACCAGGCAGCGCCGGGTAGTAAGCGCAAGATTAAAGTATTGCTGGCGGACGATCACCAACTTTTCCGCGAAGGGCTTAAACGGATATTAAATATGGAAGATGATCTCGAAGTAATTGGGGAATGTGGAGACGGCATACAAGTGCTCGAATTTTGCAACCACACGATTCCGGAAATCGTGTTAATGGATATTAACATGCCTATCGAGAATGGCGTTGTAACAACCGAGCGGCTGAAAACCATTTTCCCTGATGTTAAAGTTATTATTCTGTCTATTCATGATGATGAAAGCTATGTATTCGAGACGCTTCGTAAAGGGGCTACGGGTTACCTATTGAAGGATATGGAGGCAGAGTCGCTGATTAACGCGATCCGTTCCGTTGTGAACGGCCATGCCTATATTCACCCGAAGGTGACAGGCAAGCTGATCAACCAATTGCGCCGTATGACTTACCTCGATGAGATGGGCGTCATTTCGGGTGCTGCGGCTGGCATGGAGCCAGGCGTGAAGTTCATAGCTGGCGAAGACAATCCGCTGACTCGCCGCGAGGCGGAAGTGCTGCGTCTTATGGCCGAAGGCAAAAGCAATAAGATGATTGGCGAGTATTTGTTTATTAGCGAGAAGACGGTTAAAAACCATGTAAGCAGCATTTTGCAGAAGATGGAGGTTGACGACCGTACGCAAGCGGTTATTCAATCCATCAAATATGGCTGGGTAACGCTGTAGCCGGGCTAGCCTGTTTCACACGTGAAGTGCGCTGCTTCAGCGCACGGGAGGCCAGGGGCTCGATCGAGGGCAGACCAAAGCTGCATGCGAGAGGCAGGAACCCGGTGAAGAGCGGCCGGCCATAAGGCGGCCGTAGTCAGAGCAGGTCTGGTTACAGGTACATAGTAGAGTCCCGTGTCGTAGACGCGGGATTTTTTGTGTTTGCGGGAGGGGAGACTGGTAGCATGGCTCCGAAAGACTGGATAAGACCCTGCGGGGGTCTTATTGTGGAAGAGAGTAGCTAGTTTGGTTGGGATAAGACCCTGACGGGGTCTTATCGAATGGAATGTGGCGTTGGGGAGCGGGAAAAGGTGGAGTTGCGGATGGATAAGACCCTGCGAGGGTCTTATGGAGGTAAAGAGTAGCTAGTTTGGTTGGGATAAGACCCTGACGGGGTCTTATTGAGGGGAAGAGTAGCTAGTTTGGTTGGGATAAGACCCTGACGGGGTCTTATAGAATGGGAAATGGCGGCTGGGAGCGTGAATATGGTGGGGTCGTGGGTAAATAAGACCCTGCAGGGGTCTTATTGTGGAAGAGGGTAGCTAGTTTGGTTGGGATAAGACCCTGGCGGGGTCTTATAGAATGGAATGTGACGTTGGGGAGCGGGAAAAGGTGGAGTTGCGGATGGATAAGACCCTGCGAGGGTCTTATGGAGGTAAAGAGTAGCTAGTTTGGTTGGGATAAGACCCTGACGGGGTCTTATCGAATGGAATGTGGCGTTGGGGAGCGGGGAAAAGGTGGCGTTGCGGATGGATAAGACCCTTCGAGGGTCTTATTGTGGAAGAGAGTAGCTAGTTTGGTTGGGATAAGACCCTGCCAGGGTCTTATCGAATGGAATGTGGCGTTGGGGAGCGGGGAAAAGGTGGAGTTGCGGATGGATAAGACCCTGCGAGGGTCTTATGGAGGGAAAGAGTAGCTAGTTTGGAGAGGATAAGACTCTGGTAGGGCCTTATCCCATGAGAAGATTAAACTTGAGCTAGTTAGACTCTAGTGACAGCGGCCTGCAACTTGTAGGCACGCACTCGATGGACAGTCGCGTTTGCAGGCTGTAGATAATTTAGACTATCCATTTCTATTAACAGTTTACGGGCATACTTAGTACTTACCGATAGTAATAGGCTGATATCTTTTGGAGTCACTGGTTTGCGGACAAGCTGCATGTAGCGAAGGATCTCTTTTTGCTGCAGGGATAAATTTCTGTTGGACACAAGACTGAATAGCTTGCCGAACAACTGCTGGAGGAATTGCTGGCATTGGCGCGGCTTGCTCTTGATGTCGTCATAGGAGAAGCGGATTACTACCCAGCCGTCCAGGATAAGATGGTTCTGGCGCATGAGGTTGTCGGCGAACTGTCTTCGGTCAGCATCCCGGAAGTGTGGACCGTAGCCGTCAATTTCGATGCAGATTTTATAGGGTTCGCGCAGATAGGCATAATCGAGAAACCGTTGACCGTCTTTGTAATCATCAACCTCATATTCTGCGTGCAAATGTTCCAGCTGACCTACTGCCGGCCACCAAACCTTTTTGAGAAACAGATCTTCGGCATGACGTTCCTCTGCCAACCTCCGTTTGCGTTCTCCCCCGCTTGAGGAAAGTTGAACGGATAGCCATTGCGCATACTGAGCTTCAAACATCTGATAATCACTCCTCTGGCAAAATAAAAAGCACACGGCTCTTCCGTTAGAAAACGGAAATAGAGCGGTGTGCTTCACGCGCGGATTTATTTGTATTTATTTTACATCAGACAAGCCGACATGTCGATCACACATTTTGTCCTCTTTGTCCTTATGTCCGTAACCACTGGGCGCATAACGGCATATATTGTCACAAAGAGGAGGTGGCCGACTTGATTGCGATTTTACTTCTTGTGATAGGTTGTTATGCTTTGGCCGCCGCATCGGTGCATGTGGCTTATAGGCTCAGAAGAAACAAGATGCGTGAAAGCAAGCATTATGTTCTTGTCGCCCATGATCAGCATATGAAGATGGAAATGTTTTTACGCCAGTTTTCTTCGTATTCGCGCAGAATGGGGACGGATGTTCAACTTACGGTTGTAGATAGCCAGACTGCTGACGAGACTGCTCAAATTGTAGATCGACTCCGGCGAGAAAACGGGAATATTACGGTTTTTGCGGATGAAGGTTTGAAGGATCGAAAGCGCTCACAATCGGATGACGATTCGGCAGGTCTTATATGGATGCTTAGAAACGAAGGGATTGTGAATAAGCCGGATCAGGCTATTCTGGTGGATTTGCAGAATCCTTCGGATTTGTCGAAAATGCCGTTTTGAGCTATAATGGAAGTTAATTGGAAGCACGGAGTGAAGCACACCCCGATGATGCAATGGCATCGTTGAGGTGTGCTTTTTTGCGTGCGGGAGAGGGGGATTCAGTGAAGGCTCATGTTTATTTGATCCATATCGGCAAGCGATGGTTCGCTCAGATGACGATTGCACCGGAGGTGGATCATCTGTTCTGGATGGAGGAAGGGTTAGCTGAGGCTGCTTTGCAAGCGGATAATGGCCAGTCGGGCGGAATATGGAATAAGGAGAAAATGTGGAGTAAAGCGGTGGAGCTTAGGTTAAGAGGGGAATTAGCAGAGGAAGGGCTATTGTGGGAGGAGGCTCTGCCGTTAGGAGATGCTATCCGCTCTGTTGAGCTGTGGAATGCTGCTGACAGAGATGGTGAAGGGCCGCTCGCTAAGCTGGCGGCCTGTGTGGAGCAGTCGCGCCGCGAAGCAGCCGGCGCGATTGTTGGGCCGGGCAAGCAGGCTGCTGGCGATGCCAGCCTGCATGCCAGGCAGTGGGCTAGAGCCGCCGCTGCTGCGGGCGGCTCTAGCCCGGGCCCCGCGCGCGCTGCAGCTCGCGCGCGGGAGGCCA
>Ga0065721_10049751_pt1 | contig 27795 bp, 24 predicted proteins | sample Mesricmetagenome_FD_59108 | JGI IMG/M metagenome (GOLD analysis project Ga0065721, IMG submission 59108) | Mesophilic microbial community from rice straw/compost enrichment Sample: eDNA_1 v2 (version 2) | ecosystem: Engineered > Solid waste > Grass > Composting > Bioreactor | place: USA: Davis... | reverse complement strand
CCCGCCAGTTCGGCGCCGAACGGCTCGGCGAGCTTGGCCGCGGCGGCGATGACGGTCTTATCGCCTTCACTGCCGCACAGCGGCGCCATGATCCTAGCCCAACTCATAGCCCGTCCTTTCTGAAGCCCTCGCCAACTGGAGCCTAGAACGCTTGCCGCGCATTGATCTTTGGCAACTCCTAGTCCAGTTCACGACCTTGGCTGTGAAAGGAACGCATCGGTGGCAAAAGGGCTGCGTTCATCCCGCAAGGAACCGCGAGCATGGCAGCGAATGCTGTCCGGCCGCCGTCTGGACCTGCTCGACCCTTCGCCAATGGACATCGAGATCGAGGACATCGCCCATGGCCTGGCGCGCGTGGCGCGCTGGAACGGCCAGACCTTGGGCGAGCACGCCTTTTCAGTCGCTCAGCATTCGATCGTCGTCGAAGAGATTTGCGCCCACATCCAGCCGGCTCTGGAGCCTCGCTGGCGCTTGGCCGCCCTACTGCACGACGCCTCGGAGTACGTCATCGGCGACATGATCAGCCCGTTCAAGGCCGCGCTGGGCCTGGACTACAAGAGGTTCGAAGATCGGCTGGAGACGGCGATCCACATCCGCTTTGGAATTCCCGCCAAGACACCGGTCGAGATCAAGAAGTTGATCAAGCAGGCGGACCGCGCCTGCGCCTTCTTCGAGGCCACCCAACTGGCCGGTTTCACCCGCAAGGAGGCGCTGGAGTTCTTCGGACCGCCGCCGCCCGGCTACGAGCTCATCATCGAGCCCTTGGCTGCCGGTCAGGCGCAATCTCGTTACATTCAGCGCTACAATGTCCTTTCGGAGGCTGCGGGATTCGCCGCGACGTCATCCGACGCGGCATTCGACACCGAGTAGCACCATGACCCTGATCGTTTGCGGCCTTGCCGAAGTTCCTGCCCTGATCGCTTCGCGCGCGCCCTCCCACATGATCACCTTGCTGGACTCCGCCAGCATGATCGACACGCCAAAGTGCTTCACCGCCGATCGTCACCTGCGGATCTCCGTCAACGACATCGCCGAGCCCACCGAGGGCTTGGTGCTGCCGAGCGAAGACATGGTGCGCAAGCTGATCGAGTTCGGCCGCGGCTGGGATGCCGCCGCGCCCATGATCGTCCACTGCTGGGCTGGCATCAGCCGCTCGAGCGCCAGCGCCTTCGTGCTCGCCTGCGAGCGCAACCCCCATGCCGACGAGCTGGCGATCGCCATGGCGATGCGGCGCGCGGCCAAGCACGCCTATCCCAACCGTCGCATCGTCGCGCTCGCCGACGACATGCTGGGCCGGCGCGGCCGCATGGTGGACGCCGTGGAGGCCATGGGGGACTACGAGTACAGTGGCGTGGGCATGCCGTTCGAGCTGGCGGCGACCCATTGATGGCGGCGTCCGCCGTCGTCATCGGGCTGTCGGCGGTGGTGGTCGCCGTTCGCGAGGGAAACGCCGTCGCCCTGATCGTCCGCCCCGACGGACAGCTGGCCGGCCTTCCCTTCGGTCCGTTCGACCCGGACGAGGACCGAACGTTCGAACTGGCGTTGCGCGCCTTCGTGACCGCCCAGACGCGATTTGACCTCGGCTATGTCGAGCAGCTCTACACCTTTGGCGACAAGGGCCGTGACGCCCCGCTCGCCGACATGGGAGAGGGCCCGGGCGCAGCGCGCGTGATCTCCGTCGGCTACCTCGCCTTGACGCCCAATCCTGTCGACACGACCGCGCCAGACACCAGCTGGGCCGACTGGGCCCGTTTCTTTCCCTACGAGGATTGGCGGCAGGGTCGCCCCGGCGCGCTCGATGAAATCGAACCAGCGTTGCGCAGGTGGGCCGGAACGAGCCAGGAGCGGTTGGCGCGCGCGCGGCTGCTGTTTGCGCTCGATGATGCGCCCTGGAACGAAGAGCGGGTGCTCGAACGCTACGAGTTGCTCTACGAGGCTGGCCTGGCGCAGGAGGCCGCCCGCGACCGTGCCGAAGCGCCGTGCGCGCCCAGCGACGGCCTCACCGCCGCGCTTGGCGAGCCGATGATTTCCGACCACCGCCGCATCCTGGCGACCGCCCTGTCGCGTTTGCGCGGAAAGCTGAAGTACCGGCCCGTGGTCTTCGAGCTTATGCCGGAGGCGTTCACCCTGTCGGCCCTGCAACGCGCCGTCGAAGCGATCGCCGGCGTCCCGTTGCACAAGCAGAACTTCCGCCGGGCGCTCGAGCGCGCCGAACTGGTGGAGGGCCTGGGCCGCGTCGACGCCGATACCGGCGGCCGCCCCGCTGAGTTGTTCCGCTTCCGGCGGGAGATCCTGAGCGCGCGGCCCGTTTCGGGTCTCGCCCTGCCCTTGCTGCGCGACTAGCCTCAACCTTTGAACTTCGGCGCGAAAGGGCCCACTATTCCCCAAAACTAGAGATGGGGAGGAAGTTCATGGCCGGTCCATGGAGCATTGTGGAGACCTCGGCCTTCGACCCGGTCGCGCGCGTCGACCCGCACGGGCGCTTGAAGGATCTGCGCGAACAATGCCCGGTCTTGCGCGACGAGCCGGTGAAGACCTGGATGCTCACGCGCTACGGCGACGTGCGCGAAACCGTCAACGACCGCAGCCTCTGGCGGCACTGGAGCCGGTCGGAGAAAGGCGCCCTGCTTCGTCGCATGGACGACGGGGAGACGGCCGACCGCGTCGACAGCATCCTCTCCCTCGACGAACCGGACCATTCGCGCGTGCGCCTGCCGCTCGCCAAGGCCTTCTACGCCCGTATCAATGCGATGAAGCCGAGGATCGAGGCTATCATCGACGAGGTGATCGACAGCGCCCCCCAAGACCAGCGCTTCGACCTGATCGCAGACGTCGCCATCCCAATTCCGATCCTCGTGATCGCGGCGATCCTTGGCGTCGAGCGCGACCGTTTCCGTGAGTTCCGGGCTTGGTCGGAAGCCTCCATTCTTGGGCTCAACCCTCTGCGCACGCCGGAAGAGACCGAGCGCATGAATTGGGGCTCGGCCAAGCTGACGGAGTATTTCACCGAACTCATGGCCTCGCGCCGCGAGGCCCCGAAGGATGACCTGATCACCGACATGGTCCGCCTCCAAGCGGAGGGCGCCCCGCTCGCGGACGAAGAGGTGCGGGTGAACCTGTCGGCGCTTCTGATCGGCGGCAATCTCACCACGACCGACCTGATCGGCAACGGGGTCTGGTTGCTTCTAAACCACCCTGAGCAACTGGCGCTGCTCAAGGCCGATCCCAGCCTCGCGGGCGCAGCGGTGGAGGAGATCCTGCGCTATGAGTCGCCCGTGGCGATCACCAATCGCGTCATGCCTGAAACACGCGAAGTCGGCGGCTGTCCGATGCACGCCCATCAATCGGTGATCACCTCGCTCCATGCCGCCAATCGCGACCCTGAGGTCTTCGAAGACCCCGAGCGCTTCGACATCACCCGCAAGCACGTGCCCCACGTGGCCTTCGGCGGGGGAAGCCACATCTGCATCGGAGCGCCGCTTGCGAGGATCGAAGCCAAGCAAGCCTTCGTTCGGCTATTCCAACGCTTCCCCGACCTGAAGCTCGCCCAATCGGAGGCGCCGACTTGGCGCGCCCTCCCCTTCTTCCGCGGAATGGAGGCGCTCTGGGTGGAGGGCTAAGCTGGCGTCAGGCGGCGCGCCGAGCGGCGCCTGGCCCAGGCTCCGGCGGCCAGCCTTGCAGAGCCAAGCGTGCTTCCGGAGCCGAGACGTCCGAGAGGTCCAGACGCACGACGCCGTCGCGAAAGCTCGCCGCCACCGCCTGCGCCCAGGGGATATGTCGCGCGACGTATCCTTCTCCCGTCTCGCAAAGCACCAGCGCGGCTGCGCCGGACTTCGCCAAGGCTCCCCGGCCGTCTACCGCGACCCAGATCCGTTCAAGCGAACGCGTGGGAAAGGCTTGCTGCAAGAGCTCGCGTGCGCGCTCGTCGCTCAGCGGCGACATCGGTTTTGCGAGCTTGGCCCAGAATGCGAGCCCCAGCAGCACGGCCAAGGCCGCGCCGGACGCGCCCACTTGAATGATAAAAGCTTGAGACACTGGCGGTCCTCCCACGGATCAGCCTCGACCCCCGGGGAGTGGGCGTCAAGGCCGTCGGCTCAGGACTGTCGCTCCGCCAGGGGAACGGCTTGGGCCAGGGCCCGCGCGCGCCGGCGAAGGATCTCGCGGCAGACGACGCCGACCACGAGAAGGCCGCTGATGGTGATCGCTGCGATCGTGGCGACGTGCGCCTCCCCAAGCGCCTCGAGTTCGGCAAGACCGCGAGCGGCGAAATAGCCGGGCGCGAGAATGGCCAGCACCCAGATCACTGCGGAGAGGACGTTCGCCACCTGGAAGGTCCGCCGGCGCATCTGCAGCAGTCCGGCGACGAGCGGCACGAAAGCGCGCAGGGGGCCGAAGAACCGGCCAATGAAGATCGAGGCCGCACCATAGCGCCGATTGAAGAGCCGCGTGCGCGCCACCTTCCGCCGATGGGCCGAAAAGGCCGGATGACGTAGCGCGCGCGGGCCAAGCCGGCGTCCGAGCTCAAAGGAGATGGCGTCCCCGATCACCGCGCCGGCGACACACCAGAACACCACCTGCAGCGGATCGAGGACGCCGGCCGCGATCAGGCCCCCAGCCATCACCATCAAGGCCGTCGCGGGGATGAACGCCCCGATGAGCACGAGCGATTCAAGCAGGGTGATGAGGCCCAGCACCAAACCCGCCCAGCCGCTGTGGCGGGCGATGAACTCGGCGAGACTCTGAAGGAAAGCGTCCATGGGGAGAGCACGCATATGGGCGCGATTGGCTCCCTGCGCGAGGGGACGAAGCACCGCGCTACGGCGAGTTTCTCCTTCCTGTGTCCGCAGCGCATCACTGCCGAACGGCGCCCGCGCGCTGTCGCAAAAACTTCTCGACGATTTCAGCGTTTCTGGGGTGGCGAAATGTCGCCGAGCCCCTATTTCAGCAAGCACCAAGGTAGAGCCAGCGAGCGACGCGCATGTGTCGATGTCACCTTAAACGAGGCCGAATGTCGGCCTGACCTCGCCCTGCGGGCGCCATCGGATGGCCCCGCGCGCGCTCGATCGTGATCCCGCGGAACGGGACATCACGGACCTTCCTGATAGTGTGTAGAGTAAGAAGGAGCTGGCTAATGGCTCTGCAAATCCTTGTCGCGCCCGCTGGAGACGGTTGGGTCGTGCGTTCTGAAGCCTTCGACAACGAGCTGATGTTCGAAGCCGGCGGCCGGGCTGAGGCTGCTGCGCGCGCCCTGGCCGACCGTTACGCGCGCGCCGGCGCCCTCGCCGAAGTCAGCATTTTCCTCCGAAACGGCGACCTCGCCGGCCGCTTCCTGCACGCGCCCGCCGCTTGAAGCAGGCGGCGGCGCAAACATAATTCGCCACCTTCGTCTATTCGTCGCTTAAGCGTCACAACTGATCGCACGGCCGTTTCCCGGCCCGTCCGGCTCAGCGCCTCCTCGCCCGCACGCAGGAGGCGGGCCGCACGCCCGCTCCGCAATTGGAGCGAAACAAGTGACGTCTTCCAGCATGCGAGGCCGGTTGTTGGCCTCAACCCTCCTTGCCGCGGCGGGGAGCATCGGCGCGATCGCGGTCCTTAGCGCGCCAGGTGCTGCGGTCGCGCAGGACTACACCTCCGGCAATCTCACGGGTCGCGTCGTCAACGAGGCCGGCGCGCCAGTCGCGGGCGCTGCAGTGACCGTGCGCTCCAGCCAGGGCGTCGTGCGATCGACGGTGACCGACGAGGATGGCCGTTATCAAATCCCCGCCTTGGCGGCGGGGGGTTATGTCGCGGACGTGACGGCCGCCGGCTATGGCGGCGTCCAGGCCAGGGCCATCAGCCTCGCCCCGGGCGGCTCCTCCTTTGTGTTCACCCTCGCCCAAGGCGAGGTGAGCGAGTTGGTGGTCACCGGCGTCCGGCAGACGCAAGATTTCGAACGGACGGACACCGGTCTCGTGCTCAACGTGGAGGAACTGTCGGAGCGGATCCCAGTCGGTCGCTCCATCACGAATGTCGCGCTACTGGCGCCGGGCGCCATTCGCCCCGACCCGACGATCGGCTCAAGCTCGCGTCGGGACCAAAGCACGATCGTGGTGAGCGGCACGTCGGCCGCAGAGACCGTCTATTACATCAATGGCCTCAACGTGACGGACATCCGCAACCTGCTTGGCTATGCGGACCTGCCCTTCGACGCCATCCAATCCATCGACGTGAAGACCGGCGGTTATCAGGCCGAGTTCGGACGGGCCACGGGCGGGGTGGTGAACATCGTCACCAAGTCGGGCTCCAATGAGTGGCATGGCGGAGTCACCCTCACCTACAGCCCGGAATCCCTGCGCACCCATGCGCCCCAAGGTTTTTCTGGCGGCGGCTCTGCGGTTTCGGGGGCGACGATCTACAACACGACCGCCAGTCTGGAGACGATCGACGCCTCGATCTATTTGAGCGGCCCCCTTCTTAAAGACCGGCTCTTCTTCTTCGGCCTCGTGAACCCGCGATCGACGAAGGAGTACTTCGCCCTCGTGTCCCAGGGATTGACGGGCAACAACCTCTATACGGGCGTCCAGACCTACAACAAGTCGACCGACCCGCGGTGGCTCGCCAAGCTCGACTTCAATCTCACCGACACCCAGAGGCTGGAAGCCAGCTTCTTCTCGGATGAGACCGAAACCTCGCAGGTCTTCCTGAACCGCGACATACGGACCGGCTTCACGGGTCAAGGTCCAGGCTACGTTCAGAAGGCCGGCGGTCTGAACCAAATCTATAAGTACACTGGGGCCTTCACCGACTGGTTCACCCTGAGCGCGCTCTACGGCAAACAGGTGTCAGACCAACAGGACGTCGGGCCGCTGCTGGGAATTCCGCGGGTCCGGGACCGGCGCGGCGACACGACAGTCTTCCTCACCCCAGCGAACACCGTCGTGGCCTTGCAGCCGATGGGCAAGGACACGCGCGAGACCTATCGCGTGGACGCCGACTTCTACGTGCGAAACCTGCTCGGCGATCACCATTTTCGCGTGGGATACGACAAGGAGAAGCTCCGCTCCACCGACGCGCACGGGTACAATGGCGGCTACTACATGGACGTCTTGTACGGCGATCCAAGTCCCGATGGGTCTCTCGGCGACCAGCCCTATGCGGTCCAGACATTCCTCGGCTCCAGCGGCGCATACGACGCCGAGCAGACCGCGATCTACGCCCAGGATTCCTGGGACATCACCCCGACCTTGACCCTGCAGCTCGGCGTCCGTCTGGATCGGTACGACTACCGCAACCGCGCCGGAGAGAGCTATATCGAGCTCGACGACCAGTGGGCGCCGCGTCTGGGCTTCACCTGGGACCCCAGAGGCGAAGGCCGCGACAAGGTCTATGGCTCGTTCGGCCGCTACTACCTGCCGATCGCTACGAACACGTCGATCCGCGCTGTCTCGGGCGAGGACTTTCACCAGGAATACCGGTCCGTGACCGTGAACCCCGATGGCTCTCTGGTTCGAGACGCGCAAGGCGTGCCGATCCTGGGAGATCGCCTCATTCCGGATGATATCTTCGCGCGGCCGGTCGCTCCCATGCCGGACGAGATCCGCGCGGCCAATATCGAGCCAATGTACGAAGAGGAGTTCATCCTCGGATACGAACACGAGTTCGCCGGCGGCTTCCTCGACGGCTGGCGGGCCGGCGCGCGCTACATGCACCGCAATCTCGCTTCGACAATCGAAGACACCGATCTCGGGCGCGGCGGCGTCATCGACCGCTACTGCGCGCGGACTGGCGACATCAACTGCCTGATCGGCGAAGGCACAGCCGAGAGCCCCAACTCCAACTATCTGTTCAGCGGCGCCTACGCCCTTCTCAATCCGGGCAGCTCAGCCGAACTCATGCTCGACCTGCAGCACGGGCCAGGAGGCGCCAACCCGACCCCGGTCCTCCTTACCGCCGAGGATCTTCGCCTGCCGAAAGCCAAGCGAAAGTACGACGCGGTGGAACTCACCTTCGAGCGGCCGTTCGACGGTCACTGGAGCCTGCAGGGTTCGTACGTCTGGGCCAAGTCGAAGGGCAATTACGAAGGCGCAGTGAAATCCGACGTGGGGCAGACCGACACCTCGCTCACCCAGGACTTCGATGCGTACTTCTTGACGGATGGCGCCTATGGCTATCTGCCAAACGACCGCCGCCACACCTTCAAGCTGTTCGGCATCTACCAGGTGACCGAAGCTCTGCGTGTCGGCGCGAACTTCTACGCCCAATCGGGCCGGCCTTATGGCTGCTTGGGATACCATCCTGACGACCCATCGCCCGGCGGCCAGCCTTCGGCGTGGTACTGTCCGATCGATGGCGAAAGCGTGCAGGTTCCGCGCGGGTCGAGAGGGCGGACCGGCTGGGTCACCAACACCGACCTCAACCTGACCTATGACATCATCCAAGACCGTGACGGGTTCGGCTCAGTCTCTGCGGCGGTGGACGTCTTCAATCTCTTCAATGAGCGAAGCGCCACGAGAGTGGTCGAGCAGGGGGAAACCATCAACATCGTCGGGCGACCGGTGACGTCCTACGGGCGGTCCCGCTCCTTCCAGGCGCCCCGGAGCGTGCGTTTCACCCTGCGCTACAGCTTCTGATGAAAAGGGCCGCCTCTCGACGAGGCGGCCCTTCTGTCTCGGCGCAGTCCTTAGGTCTTAGAACTTGCGGACATAGCCGACCGACCAGACGTCGGCGTTGCCGGCGTCGTCGCGATAGTCATAGCGGGTGTAGTCGGCGCGGACGCCGTTCTTCCCGTCGAAGAAGTACTGCCCGCCGACGCCGTAGTTCCAGCTTTCACCGTCCGCATTGACGACGTCCACGCCGGGTATCGACACCTTGCCTTCGCTCGTGCCGTAGCCGACGCGCGCATAGAGGTCGGCATTGGGCGTGATCGGCAGGAAGCCCACGCCATAGATGGCCGCGGTGTGCTTCAGCTTCGCATCGCCATTCAGACCGCCGACGCTCACGTCGTCGTTCTTGACGCCGAGGCCGAGCTCGCCCTCGACACCCAGATAAGGATTGAAACGCGCGCCAAGGCGACCCTGGATCGTGCCCAGGTTCAGGTCGTCCATGTCGTGATAGCTGTAGCCGAGCGAGCCATAGCCGGTGACGCCCGAGGTCGATTGAGCGTTGGCCGCAGCGGGAACAACGGCGGCTGCGACAATACCGGCGGCGATGAGAGACATCTTCTTATTCATTTTTGTACTCCTTACTAACTTGGCCATCCCCAGCCGCATGGGTTGGTCGCTCCCAAACGCGGCGGCAAAAGGTCGGTTCGCGGACGATCCAAGGGCCAAGTGTTTCTGTTGCGTTGCGGCCACATGCCCGCTGACGGCCGATCCGTCCGTGCTATCAATGGCCGTGAAGACTCCCCGCCAGCGATTTGCGGCGAAAGGAGCGGTCGTCGGAGACAGCGTTTTGCATCAAGCCGTGATCGCGGCCACGGGCCTCTACACCCCGCCGCACAGCCTCTCGAACGCCGAGTTGGTCGAGACCTTCAACACCTATGTCGAGCGGTTCAACGCCGCCAACGCCGTGGCTATCGAGGCCGGCGAGGTCGCAGCCCTCACGCCCTCTTCGGTCGAGTTCATCGAAAAGGCCTCGGGGATCAAGTCCCGCTACGTCATGGACAAGACCGGTCTCGTCGATCCCGACGTGATGCGGCCGGTCATCCCTGAGCGGCCGAACGAAGAGATCTCGATCCTGGCCGAGATCGCGGTCGCCGCCGCCCGACAAGCCCTGGAAGCCTGGGGCAAGGACGCCAGCCGGATCGATGCGGTGATCTGCGCCGCCTCCAATATGCAACGCGCCTATCCGGCCATGGCGATCGAAGTTCAGCAGGCCCTAGGCATCGAGGGTTTCGCCTTCGACATGAACGTCGCCTGCTCCTCGGCGACCTTCGGCATCAAGACCGCGGCCGACTATATCGCCTCGGGCACGGCGCGGGCCGTGCTGATGGTCAATCCCGAGATCACCTCCGGCCACCTGAACTTCCGCGATCGCGACAGCCACTTCATCTTCGGCGACGTCGCCACCGCCGTGATCGTGGAGAAAGCCGACGAGGCGCGAGGCGGCTGGGACATTCTCGGCGCGCGGCTGAAGACGGTCTTCTCGAACAATATCCGCAACAACTTCGGCTTCCTCAACCGCGCCGCCCCGGAAGGCGTCGGCAAGCCCGACAAGTTATTCGTCCAGGAAGGCCGTAAGGTCTTCCGCGAGGTCGTACCGATGGTCTCCGACATGATCGTCGAGCATGCGGCCGACATCGGACTCGATCCGACCGCTCTGAAGCGGCTCTGGCTGCACCAGGCCAACATCAACATGAACGAACTCATAGGAAAGCGCGTCCTGGGCCGTGAGCCCGCGCCCAGGGAGAACGTCATCATCCTCGACGAGTACGCCAACACCTCGTCCGCCGGTTCGATCATCGCCTTCCATAAGACCAACGGCGACTTCCAGCCCGGCGAAACTGGCCTCATCTGCTCCTTCGGAGCAGGCTACTCAGCCGGGACGGTGTTCGTCCGCAAGCGCTAGCCTAACCATCGGCTAAGCCCTTCAGCAAGGCGGCGTGGAAGCGATCAGGCGCTTCCACCTGGGGCGAATGGCCGAGCTCGGGAAACTCCACCAGCTTTGCCCTTGGGATCGTTCTCGCGGCGAGACGGCCAAGCTCGGGGTAGTTTCCGAGCCGCTCTGCGATCTCTTTCGGCGCGCGATTGGCGCCCGGAGCGGTGCGGTCCTTGCCGCCGATCAGGAGCAGGGTCGGAACCTGAAGATTTCCGAACTCGTGAACCACGGGTTGGGTGAAGACCATGTCCGACGTCTGGGCCTGGCTCCACGCCACGATGCGGCCGCCGGGGCCGGCGTACATGCCGGCCAGCATGGAGACCCAGCGGTCGTATTCGGCCTTCCATGCGCCGTTGTAATAGTACCGCTGCTGATAGGCCTTGATGCTGTCGAAGGTGGTCTTTCGCTCGCCCTCGAAGAGCTGGTCGATCGTGGCGTAGGGCACGCCCTTGGCTCGCCAGTCCTCCAGCCCGATCGGATTGACCAGGACGAGCTTCTCCGTCGAGGCCGGATAACTCAAGGCGTAGCGGGCCGCGAGCATGCCGCCCATGGAGTGGCCGACGATGACCGCGCGCTCCACGCCCCTCGAGCGGAGGAGCGCGTGGGTGTTCGCCGCGAGCTGGTCAAAGCTGAATTGGTAGCCCTCCGGCTTGGCGGAGGCGCAGAAGCCGACCTGGTCGGGGGCGATCACCCGATAGCCGGCCCGCGTCAGGACGGCGATCGTCGCCTCCCAAGTGGCTGCGCAGAAGTTCTTGCCATGCAGAAGAACGACCGTGCGGCCGTTCGACCGCGCCGCTGGCGGCACATCGAGGAAGGCCATGCTGAGGTCTTGACCCTGCGAATTCAGCTCGAAGCGCTGGATCGGATGAGGATAGGCGAAGCCTTCGAGTTGCGGGCCATAGGTCTGCGCGCCCGCCCCACCGCCCGCGCCGATGCCGGCGGCGAGCGTCAACACCGCTGCGATCTTCCAGCAGTCCATCAAAGATGCTCCACCGAACAGCCGAGATGGTCGCAGATGCGCTCGGCGAGGATACTTCTGTGGCAGCCTGCGTGATCGGCTTCGAAACAGAGGAGCGCAATTTTTCGCGCGCCGGCGAGTTCCTCGGCGGCCTGGAGCTCGAGTTGCGCGGCCGGCTCGGCCAGATGGTCTTCGAAGATCGCCCGCATCTTTCCGATCTGGCCTTTTCGCGCCGCCTCGCGTCCCGGCTTTGGCGTTCCCAGTTGCCGGAGATGGACGTAGCCGATGCCCGCCTCCGCAAGGCTCGCCGCCAGAATGGTCTTGGAAAAGCCTGCGCGCCGCGAGGCCGCTATGGCGCGCACATCCACGACCGTCTCCACGCCAGCAGCCTTGAGCCTGCCGATCACGTCCGCCTGGGTGCTGGCCTCGTAGCCGATGGTCGCAAGGGTCTTCATGGCGGCTCCTATCTAGATCGCGGCGGCGGCGCGGCGGCGCGTTGCGCGGCGTCCTGCTCGGCTCCCCTGACCAAGTCCTCTGCGGCGTCGTTGGTGCTCGACCGCAAGATGGGCGCGATGGCCGTCCCATGCCGTTGCAGGCCGAAGGTCTGCCGGGCCTCGTCCTCCTCCTCCCCGAAGACCGAACGGACGCGGAGTTCGCGTTGGGGCAGCGGGATTTCGAACCCGCCGACCCGCAGAGCGTCCTCGATAGCCCAGGTATAGGCCGCATGGGTCGCATTCGGCCGCTTCACGGCTTCCAGGGCCGGCCAGACCACCAGTTCGAAGGAAAGGCCGCTCTCGCCGAAGCCGACCAGCCAGACCTGCGTCTTTCGGGCCGAGGTGTCCTTGAGCGTGAAGGGAACGGCGTGGGCGGCCCGCAGCACGGCTTCACGCACTTTCTCCTTGTCCGCGCCATAGGCGACGCGGAAGGGGATGTGCATGCGGCGCGCGCCGTTCTGGTGGGTCCAGTTGGTTATTGGCGCTTCGATAAGCCTGGAGTTGGGGATCAGGACGTCGAGATCGTCGTTGTTGCGGATCCGCGTGGCCCGGGGCCCGATCTCGGCGACGATCCCCCGCTCGCCCGTCTGGAGCTCGATATAGTCCCCGATCCGGATGAGCTTGTCGAAGAGCAGGACCAGGCCGGAGATGAACTCCTTGACGATCCCCTGCATGCCAAAGCCCAGGCCGACGCCCAGAGCGCCTGCGAACAGGGTGAGCGAGGAGAGGTCCAGCCCCAGGGTCGAGAAGGCGGCGATCACCCCGAAGATGATCAGGCCGTAGGTGCTCAGCTTCTCGAAAATGTAGATGGACGGCGCAGCTTCCGCCCCTGCCCTGCCCCGGATCCGCCGGATCGCGCCGGCGGCTATACGAGCGGCGACGAGGGCCGCGACGACGATGAAGACCGCCGCGGCCAGTCCGCCCACCGTGATCGCCGTCCTGCCGACGCGGGCAAGCTCAAAGGTCATGAAGGCCTGAAGGTCGGCGGCGATCTCGCGTTGCATCGTCAGATCTTGTCGGGATAGATCGGCGCGATGTCCACCGGGATGTCCTTCAAGGTGGCGATCACGCTTTCGGCTTCGGGATCGAGTTTCGCGTAGCGATCGAAGAAGGCGTTCATGCCCGCATAGTCGCCGTCTCCCTGCAGCTTGACGAGGTCGGCGACGAGGGCGGTGAGGCCGGCCTGCATGGCCGCGTCATTGACGCGATAGCGCTTGGCCGCGGCGTCCCAGGCGAAGGCGCCCTTCGACTTCAGATAGCCGTACTGCAGCGCCGCACCCCGGCCGTGAGCCTCGCCGGCGCCCCAGCGAACGGCACGAAAAATCCCGGCCATATAGGTCGCAAACAGCTGAGATCGTTCAGCTTTCGGGATTTCGCCCTTCTCCATCATGAAGAGGATGTTATACGCGCCCATGACGTCGGCCTTGGCCTCTTCGGAGGTGCCGCCGATCTCCTTCAGCTCGGCCGAGACGGTGGTCTGGCGGCCGTTCACCGTGATCGAGCCCGGCCCGAGGCTGTGCGACAGCTCGTGGAAGAGCGTCTCGAGGGTCATGTACTTCTTACTGACCAGCCGCGCCTGGTCGGCGACGAGCACGCGATCGCCCATAGGCTTCAGAATTTCCTCGTATTTTGCGCCGAGGACGTTGGAGAGGATGACCTTCTTCGCGCCTTTGGCCTCACGGACCCGCTCGTCGTTGGGGAGATTGAACGCGATGGTCTGGGGACCGACCGTGTTGTCGCCGCCGCCACGCACCTGTTCGGCGACCGCGATGGGCGAGGCGCCGCCGCGCTGGAAGTTCTTGTAACGGTCCTCAACCGGCAGGTTTTCCTCCATGGCCCGCAGATACCCTTTATATTTATTGAGGGCCGCGCTCTCCTGAGGATCCTTAAGAGTTACAAAGGCTTCGAAGGCTGTCTTCTGACCATAAAGCTCGTCGGTATAGGTTTCGTAGGGTCCGATAGCGACCTCGATCGGGGCGCCCTCGAGGTCCATCCAGGCCATTTCGGATTCGAAATAGTCGTTGCTGCGGAAGGACTTGGCCCTGAGCGTCAGGAATTTCTTCAAACTGGCGTTGGACGTGACGGTCGCAGCTTGCTCGAGCAGCGCCGCGGCCCGTTCCAGCTCGGCCTTGTACTCGACGTTGTAGGGTACGGTGACGAGGCGGTCGCCCTGGCGCTTGACGACGGTATAGCCGTCCATCAATGCGGCCTTCTGATCCGGATGCGCGGCGATATAGGCGTCTAGCTCGGCCTTGCTGAGCCCTAGCGGATAGAAGCCGTGGCCTGGTCCCTCCCCCGCTGACTGACGGCGGTAGATGACCGTCATCTCGTCGGCCGCCTTGATCAGCAGATTGACGACCTGCCGCTCCTCAGGAGTGAGGAAGTCGGTTTCGACCTGCATCTCGATGCGGGCCAGGCCATCGGACGGCATGGGCGAGGCCGCCATGACGGCGGTGGGCAGGCAAAGGGCCGCGATCAGCGGCGCGATGATCCTACGCATGCGAATGATAGAGCTCCGGAAGTGCCGCCACGGCGGCGTTCGCCGGACCCTATCGGCGGGGCTCACCGTCGTCGAGCACGGTCAACCGACGCACGGTCAGCTCGTCGATTTCCAGCCGCTTGATCCGCGCGCGGCCCACCGCCACCCGACCGATGGCGAGCTTGCCGATGGCGAGCACCCCCACGGCGAAGGCTCCGAACGCGATCGCCCCGAGCGCGACGCTGCCCATGGCCCCAAGGCCCACTGCGCCGGCAGGGGTGGCCCGAGGGGCCACGAAGATCGTTTGCCGCCGGGGCCGGCGATCGGCCGCCTCCATGAGGGCGATGGGCTCCGGGCGGGTGCGCAACTGCAGCGCCATGTCTCTCTCCTTGACGACGGAGCCCAACCTAACCCTGCGAAGCGGTTCCGGGCTAGCCGGCTCGGCGCACCAAGCTTCATCAGGACAATCTCTGAAAATCCGACCACCGATCGATTTTTTCGATAACGGCGATAGGCTTTTTCGTTTTGTCAGCTCCACCGAGCCAGGCCTAGGCTCCGTCGAAAACACCCCATAGGGAAGGAAGGCACATGGACGACGCATCTGCGACGAGTCCGCTAAGCAACCCGAGAAAGGCGCGCGGCGCGCTCAGGGCTCTGCTGGGCCGTACGAACCGTGATTGGTGGCCCAACCAGCTGTCGCTGGAGATCCTCCATCAGCATGGCCTCCACGGAAATCCCATGGGGGACGACTATTGCTACGCCGAGGAGTTCCGGACCCTCGATTATCAGGCGGTCAAGCGCGACCTGCGCGCCCTGATGACCGACAGCCAGCCCTGGTGGCCGGCGGACTATGGCCACTATGGTCCCTTCTTCATCCGCATGGCTTGGCACAGCGCCGGCACCTACCGAACAGGCGACGGGCGCGGCGGGGCTTCGTCAGGAAGCCAGCGTTTCGCGCCGCTGAACAGTTGGCCGGACAACGCCAACCTCGACAAGGCGCGACGCCTGCTCTGGCCGATCAAGCAGAAATACGGCCGCAAGCTCTCCTGGGCTGACCTGCTGATCATGGCCGGCAACGTCGCCATCGAGTCCATGGGCGGCCCGGTGTTCGGCTTCGGCGGCGGCCGCGCGGACGTCTTCGAGCCCGAGAAGGACGTCTACTGGGGCACCGAGGAGCAATGGGTCGGCCAGCCTGGCAACGAGACCCGCATCCAGCCCGAAAAGGAGATGGTGCTGGAAAGCCCGCTGGCGGCGATCCAGATGGGCCTGATCTACGTCAATCCCGAAGGGCCCGGCGGCGTGCCGGACCCGATGCAGTCGGCCCGGGACATCCGCGAGACCTTCGCACGTATGGGCATGAACGACGAGGAGACTGTTGCGCTGACAGCCGGGGGGCACACCTTCGGCAAGTGCCACGGCGCGGGAGACGCTTCGAAGGTCGGCGCCGAGCCGGAAGGATCGGACATCGCACAACAGGGCTTGGGCTGGCAGAGCGGCCATGAGTCCGGGATGGGCGACCACACGATCACCAGCGGCCTGGAGGGCGCCTGGACGCCGACCCCGATCACCTGGGACGACACCTACTTCCGGATGCTTCTGGACTACGACTACGAGCTGGTGAAGAGCCCGGCGGGCGCTTGGCAGTGGCAACCGAAGAACCAGGCTCCAGAGGACATGGCGCCTGGGGCCCACAGCCCTGATCGACGGTTGCCGACGATGATGACCACCGCCGACATGGCGTTCAAGGTCGATCCGGAATACCGCAAGATCTCCGAGCGGTTCCGCCACGACACGGCCGCGTTCGCCGACGCCTTCGCCCGCGCCTGGTTCAAGCTGTGCCACCGGGACATGGGGCCCAAGATCCGCTACCTCGGGCCGGAGGTCCCCGCCGAAGACCTGATCTGGCAAGACCCCATCCCGCCAGTCGACCATCCGCTGATCGACGCCGCCGACATCGCCGCGCTGAAGGCCAAGCTGCTCGACAGCGGCCTTTCGGTCGCCGACCTCGTGCGGACCGCCTGGGCCTCGGCCTCGACCTACCGAAGCTCAGACCACCGCGGCGGCGCCAACGGCGCGCGTATCCGCCTAGCTCCGCAGAAGGATTGGGAGGTGAACGAGCCCGAGAAGCTCGCCCGCGCCCTGCAGGCCTTGGAACGGGTGAAGGCTGAGTTCGACGCCTCCGCCGGCGGCAAGAAGGTCTCGCTTGCGGACCTCATCGTGCTCGGCGGGTGCACGGCCATCGAAAAGGCGGCCAAGGACGCCGGCCACCAGGTCGAGGTTCCGTTCACGCCGGGCCGCACCGACGCCTCGGCCGAACAGACCGACGCCGCTGGTTTCGAGGTGCTGGAGCCCAAGGCTGACGGCTTCCGCAACTACCTCCAGGTGGCGTTCAACGTACCGACCGAAGAACTGCTGGTCGATCGGGCGCAGCTTCTGGGCCTCTCGGCGCCGGAGATGACGGTGCTGGTCGGCGGCTTGCGGGTGCTGGGCGTCAATCATGGCGGCGCCAAGCACGGCGTGTTCACCGATCGCCCCGGCCAGCTGACCAACGACTTCTTCGTCAACCTGCTCGACATGGGCACGGCGTGGAAGCAGGTGGACGACAGTGGCGACGAAACCTTCGTCGGCACCTGCCGCAAGACCGATGAGCAGAAGTGGACGGCCACGCGCACCGATCTCGTCTTCGGCTCCAACTCGCAGCTGCGGGCGCTTTCGGAGGTCTATGCCGCCGCCGACGCCAGCGAGAAGTTCGTCCGCGACTTCGTCACCGCCTGGACCAAGGTGATGAACGCCGACCGGTTCGACCTGAAGCGCGGCTATCGCAAGGCCGCCTGAGGCGTCCAAACGTCCCCGCCTCGATTTCGGATCGAGGCGGGGCGATTTTCGTCCCCTGCGGCCTAGCCGGCGCTGACGAAGCCGGCGTCCGTCAGGGTCATCGCATCCAGATCAAGCCCGAACCCGCGGGCCATCCGCCGCACCATGTGGCCCAGAGCGCCGGCCTGGCTGGGATCCTTCTTCACCTGCTCAACGCCCGCCGACATGATCATCGCCTGGACGAGGAGGGTTTCGGCAAGCTCCTGCTTCTGGGCGTCGCCGGCGTTCAACAGCACCGGATTGGCGAGGAAGGCGTTCTCGGCCTGGGCTTTGACGGCGCGGACCGCCTGCGGCCGAGGATCGCTGCTGTCGAGGCGAGCGGCCTGCCAGGCGCTGATCCACCAGATCGCATAAGCGTCGGCCATGTTGTCGGCGCGCAGATCATAACGATCGAGTTCCCGCTGGAGGCGGGGAAACAAAGTCGGATCGCTCAGGACCGCCCTCAATTGCTGTATGGCGGCGGGGTCGGCGCCGCGCCCTTTTTCCAGGAGACGTTCAAAATTAGCGGCGCGCCGCTCGGCCGACGGCTTGAAGACGAGCGATGCTGGCGAGGCGCCCGGCGCAGCCGAGGTCGGCGACCTCGCCTCCTCCTGCTGGTTCATCTGTCCGCGCAGATAGGTTCCGAGCTGGTCCGTGCCCGTGACCGAGGGGATGATGATGCTCCATCCCCAGACGTCCTGCGCCGCGGCGGGGCCGAAGGCCAGAACCAAACCGGCGGCCACCACCAATACCTTCTTCATTCCGGCCTCCATTGCAGATCGCGCGTGAAGGATCATGCCTTCGCATGACAGCCGCTTGGCCGCCGCGCGTCCACAACAGGATATGAAGCTGCTTGTCGGCGCTAGCTCGCAAGCGCCGGTTCGCGTTGCTTCAACAGAGGCAGCAGTTGGTCGCCCTGGCGCTTGATCTCCTGAAGGTAAGGGGTGTCGGAGAGGACGAAGTGGGTGACGCCCAAGGCCTCGTACTTGCGCAGCGAATTGGCGACGTCGGCGGCCGAGCCGACGAGCCAGGTCGTGCCGGCCCCGCCGCCGCCGAACTTGCCCGGCGCGGTATAGAGATTGTCGTCCAGCACATCCCCTCGCGCCTGAAGGTCGAGCAGGCGCTGCTGGCCCACCGCTATGCGCCTGCGGTGATCGTCGAGGCCCTGGGTCTGCGCCATTTCGGCGACCTTGGCTTCCGCATCGCTCCAAGCCTGCTCCGTCGTGTCGCGAACCAGGGTGGTGATCCGTAGGCCGAACTCCAGTGGCGGGAGATCGCGGTCAAGCTGTTTGCTCAGACGCTTGAGCCGGTCAATCCGCTCGGCCACGCCGTCGAGGGGCTCGCCCCAGAAGAGCTGAACGTCCGCCTCCGCGGCCGAAGCGCGCTCTGCCGCTTCTGAAGCGCCGCCGAAATAGAGCTTCGGATGGCGCCGATCGCCCCGCGCTTGCAGCCGTGGATTGACGGTCGAGCCGGCCACCTGGAAGTGCTCGCCGGCGAAAGTCACGTCCTCCTCGGTCCATAGGCGGCGGACCAGGCGCATGAATTCACGCGTTCGAGCGTAACGTTGGGCCTGGTCGCCCTCGCTGTCGCCATAGGCGGCGAGATTGTCCTGGCCCGAGACGATGTTGATGCGCACGCGGCCGCCGGTCAGATGATCGAGCGTGGCGGCGGCGGAGGCGAAGTTCGCCGGTCGCCAATAGCCGGGACGGACAGCAATAAGTGGTTCGAAGGTCGTGGTGCGCGCCGCCAGCGCCGCGGCCACGGTGAAGGTGTCAGGACGGCCCCAGCCGGTCCCGATGAGCGCCCCTCTCCAGCCGTGGTCCTCCAGCGCCCTTGCGTGGCTGGTCAAGGTCTCCAGGGTGTTGTGGCCTTCGGCGGCCGTGTCGCCACGGTGGCCCGCGGCGATCTGGTTGGGGATGTACCAAAGGAATTCAGGGCTGTTGCTCATCCGGCGCACCAATACTTATCGCTTTGAAAAACAAGTGCTTTGACGCGCAATCCGGACCATGCGCGCATGGTCACGACTAAGGCTGCGCCGGATTCATCTAATCCACAATTCCTACAGAATAGATGGGATAATATCTAAAACATCCTCCCAGTTCGGCTATCTCGGCCGCTAGGTCAGGGTGAGGATGAGATGCGGCACGGAGACGCGGAAACCCCCGCTTTCGGCGTCCAACTGAACGGACCCGGATTCCGCGACCCACTCGGTCAGCAGTTCGACTTCGATCAGGATCGAGGCTTGCGACGGCACGACGAAGCCTGACGCCGCCAGAAACTCGTTGAACTCGATCGAGATGCTGTCGTCATCCCCGAAAAAGCCGCCATTCGCGCTTGCGCCGCCCAGGACACGATCTTGAACGATCGCCCTCACGACCGGGTCCCACATGGCCCAGATCGTCGTACGCGCCCGGACCGTGGCTCGCGCATCAGCACCACCGCCGAGGCTGAACCAGGCTGCGACGCCTTTCCATTCGGCATCGACCGAAAGGTGCGCGTTGACGACGAGGCGGGCGCCGGCGTTGATCACCACGGCCGACGTTCGGGGGTTTCGCCATAGGGTGAAGAAGCTGAGCCGGCCCGCACCCTGCCGGCCAATCGCATCGCCAGACACCTCGAACTTGTAACGCGCCCAGTTGTCCAGAGACGCGATGTCGGAATCGACCACCACGCCCGCATCGACGAAGCTGCGAATGAAGGTCACCCGATCGACGATGACGTTCATCGGCTCGGCCGGGAGCGCGGTCAGCGCCGGGGTGAGCGCGGCCAAGCGGTTCGCGGCGGCGGCGGAGGCCTCGATGGCCCGCTGGCGCCCCTGCCCCGCCCGCTCCCGGCGCAGCCGCCAGCGGTCGGCCGCCAGGGCGTCCAGGCGCTGAAGATCCAGCCCGCTCGCCAATAGTTCGCGCCGAGCCAGGGCCTGCTCCTCGCGTGCGGTTTCGACCCGGGCCCTGATTGTCGCAAGATCGCTCTGGGGAAGGACGCGGTTAGCAGCCTCCTCGATCAGAGCCTGAGCCGCTTCGCGTTCGCGCGATAAGGTGTCCATGACCACCGCCCTCGCATCACGCCAGAAACTAAACCGGCGGGCGCACGCCGTCCAACCGCGAGTTTGACGTGCTGGATCGGCGCGACGGACGGCGCAAACAAGAAAGGCCCTGGAGCGGATGCAACCAGGGCCTTCCACGCCCCGCCGCCGCAGGGCCTTATCGATGTCGGACTAGCGGTCCTTCTCCATGCCGCCGACGGCTGCCTGAGCCGCGGCGAGGCGCGCGATCGGCACGCGGAAGGGCGAGCAGCTCACATAGTCGAGGCCCACGCGCTCGCAGAACTCGATCGAGGCCGGATCGCCGCCGTGCTCGCCGCAGATGCCGAGCTTGACGTTGGGACGCACCGCGCGGCCGCGTTCGGCGGCGATGCGGATCAGGTCGCCGACGCCTTCCTGGTCGAGGCTGACGAAGGGATCCTTTTCGAAGATGCCCTTGTCGATATAGGCGCCGAGGAAGCGGCCGGAGTCGTCACGGCTGATGCCGAACGTGGTCTGGGTCAGGTCGTTGGTGCCGAAGGAGAAGAACTCGGCGTTCTCAGCCAGGTCGCCGGCGCGGATGGCGGCGCGGGGGAGCTCGATCATGGTGCCGACCTGATACTCGATCGTACGGCCACGTTCCTTCAGCACCGCCTGGGCGGTCCTGTCGGTGAGCTGGCGCAGGAAGCGCATCTCCTCGCCCTTGGCGACCAGCGGGTGCATGATCTCCGGGATCGGAGCGGCCTTGCCGCTCTCGGCGATCTCGCAAGCCGCCTCGAAGATGGCGCGGACCTGCATTTCGTAGATTTCGGGATAGGAGACGCCCAGGCGGCAGCCACGGTGGCCGAGCATGGGGTTGGTCTCGTGCAGCTCCTTGGCGCGCCGCATCAGCTTGGCGGCGTCGAGGCCGGTCGCCTCGGCTACGGCCTGTAGGTCGGCTTCGGTGTGCGGCAGGAACTCGTGCAGCGGCGGGTCGAGCAGGCGGATGGTGACCGGCAGGCCTTCCATGATCGTGAAGAGCTCGACGAAGTCGTTGCGCTGCATGGGCAGGATCTTCGCCAGGGCGGCCCGGCGGCCGGCCTCGTCATCGGCCAGGATCATCTCGCGCACGGCGGCGATCCGGTCCTCGTCGAAGAACATGTGCTCGGTGCGGCAAAGGCCGATGCCCTCCGCGCCGAACTGGCGCGCGGTGCGGGCGTCGAGCGGGGTCTCGGCGTTGGCGCGGACCTTGAGGCGGCGGGCCTTATCGGCCCACTGCATGAGTGTGGCGAAGTCGCCGGTCAGCTCCGGCTCGATCATCTGGACCGCGCCAGCCAGGATCTCGCCCTTGGACCCGTCAATGGTGATGACTTCGCCGGCCTTGAAGGTGCGGCCGCGGACGCGGAACTCGCCGGACTTGCCGTCGATCTGCAGCTCGCCGGCGCCGGAGACGCAAGGACGGCCCATGCCGCGGGCGACCACGGCCGCGTGGCTGGTCATGCCGCCGCGGGCGGTGACGATGCCGCGGGCCGCGTGCATGCCATGGATGTCTTCGGGGCTGGTCTCGTCGCGGACAAGGATCACGGACTCCCCAGCCGAGCCAAGGCGTTCGGCCTCGTCGGAATTGAAGACGATCTTGCCGGTGGCCGCGCCCGGCGAGGCCGGCAGACCGGTGGTGATGACGTCGCGCGGGCTGGCCGGATCGATCGTGGGGTGGAGGAGTTGGTCGAGGCTGGCCGGTTCGACCCGCATGACCGCTTCTTCCTTGGTGATCAGGCCTTCATTGGCGAGGTCCACCGCGACCTTCAGCGCCGCCTTGGCGGTGCGCTTCCCGTTGCGGGTCTGGAGCATGTAGAGCCGGCCCTGCTCCACCGTGAACTCGATGTCCTGCATGTCGCGATAGTGCTTTTCCAGCTTCTCGACGACGGACTTGAACTGGGTGAAGACCTCCGGCAGCGCCTCCTCCATCGAGGGGGCCTTCTCGCCCATCTCCTCGCGGGCGATCTTGGTGAGCGCCTGGGGCGTGCGGATGCCGGCGACGACGTCCTCGCCCTGGGCGTTGATCAGGAACTCGCCGTAGAGACGCGCCTCGCCCGTGGACGGGTTGCGGGTGAAGGCGACGCCGGTAGCCGAGGAGTCGCCCATATTGCCGAACACCATCGACTGGACGTTCACAGCCGTGCCCCAGCTTTCGGGGATGTCGTGCATGCGGCGATAGAACTTGGCCCGGTCGTTCATCCAGCTGGCGAAGACGGCGCCGATGGCGCCCCAGAGCTGGGCGTGAGGCTCCTGGGGGAAGGCCTGGCCCAGCTCCTGCTGGACGGCGGCCTTGTAGTCGGCGACGACCTTTTCCCAATCCTCGGCCGAGAGCGCGGTGTCGACGGTGACGTCGAGGCGCTCCTTATGCTCGTCGAGGATCTCCTCGAACATGTGGTGATCAAGGTCGAGCACCACGTTCGAATACATCTGGATGAAGCGGCGATAGCTGTCGAAGGCGAAGCGGCGATCGCCCGAGAGCTTGGCCAGGCCTTCGACCGTCTCGTCGTTCAGGCCGAGATTGAGGACCGTGTCCATCATGCCCGGCATGGAGGCGCGGGCGCCCGAGCGGACCGAAACCAGCAGCGGATTGGCCGGGTCGCCGAAGCTCTTGCCGGTCAGCTCCTCGACCTTCTTCAGGCCGGCGGCGACCTGTTCCTTCAGTTCGGCCGGATACTGCTTGTCGTTCGCGTAGTAGTGGGTGCAGGCCTCGGTGGTGATGGTGAAGCCGGGAGGCACCGGCAGGCCCAGGGACGACATCTCGGCGAGGTTCGCCCCCTTGCCGCCCAGCAGATTCTTCATCGATGCGTCGCCATCGGCGCCGCCACCGCCGAAGGAATAGACCCAGCGCGACTTGGTCAGCGTATCGGTCGACATTCCTTGAGCCTCCTTAGCCCGTCACTTGTGAGAAGTCCGCGACCCGCTCCATGAGGTCGCGAACCTGCACCAGAAGACGCAAACGGTTCTCGCGTTCCGCCGCGTCATCCGAATTCACTAATACCGCCTCGAAGAAGGCGTCCACAGGGCCGCGCAACGCCGAAAGCGCACGCATGGCGCCCGCGAAATCCTCAGCCTGCAAAGCTTGCACCACCTTCGGGGTGGTCGCCTCGAGGGCGGCGATCAAGGCGCCCTCCTCCTTCGGCGCGCCGGACATTGCGACGGCGGGACCGGCGGGCAGCTCGCCCTTCTTCTCCTCGGCCTTGAGGATGTTGCCGGCCCGTTTGTAGCCGGCGAGCAGGTTCGGGCCATCGACGCCGGTGAGGAAGCCGTCGAGGGCCTCCACGCGCGCCACGATGCGCACGAGGTCGTCGTCGCCGAGCGCGAAGACGGCGTCCACCAGGTCGTGGCGCTTGCCCTGGTCGCGGAGCGCCACCTTCAGGCGGTCGGCCATGAAGGCGAGGACTTCGTCGGCGACCACGGGATAGGGCCGGAACTCGTACTGGACCTCGCCCTCGGGCACCTCGCCGGCGACGGCCGAGCGGTCGAAGCGGATGTCGAAGTCCTCGGTCGTGGAGACGACGTAGGGGCGACCTTCGAGCAGGGCGTCCTCGAACTCCTCGACATAGGTCTGGAAGACCTCCGAGGGCGAGCGATACTGCGGGCCGAGATAGCCGGTGGTGCGGCGGGTCGAAACGTAGAGCGCGCGTCCAGGATCGACATAGCAACGCAGCGAGCGGTACCAGTCCGCGACGAGCTCGCGGATCGGAGCGCGAGCCTCGGACTTCAGGAGAATGCGGATGATGCCCAGCGCGGCGCGCCGCAGGGCGTAGGGATCGCGTGAGCCGGTCGGCTTCTCGTCGATAGCGAAGAAGGCGACCAGGGTGTCCAGCTTCTCGGCGATGGCGACGGCCATGGTGACCGGCGTGTCGGGGGCCTCGTCATTGGCGCCGACGGGCCGGTAGTGGTCGCGGATGGCGTCGGCGACCACGGGGCTGATCTTCTCTTCGCGGGCGTAGTAGCCGCCCATCAGACCCTGAAGCTCCGGGAACTCGCCCACCATGCCGGTGGCGAGGTCGGCCTTGCAGAGCCGGGCGGCGAGGACCGCTTTGGAGACGTCGGCGCCGACCCGCGGCGCGATGGCCTTGGAGATCAGCTCCAGACGCTCAACGCGCTCGGCCAGGGTGCCCAGCTTGGCGTGGAAGGTGACGCCGGTGAGCTTCTTGAGGCGGTCTTCGAGGGTGACCTTGCGGTCTTCGTCCCAGAAGAACCGCGCATCGTTGAGCCGGGCCGAGAGCACCTTGCCGTTGCCGCGGGCGATCTCCTTGCCCCCGTCGGCGGCCTCGATATTGGCGACGGTGATGAAGTGCGGCGCGAGCTTGTCGCCGCCGGGCGTGCGAACGGCGAAATACTTTTGGTGCGTCCGCATGGAGGTGCGGATCACCTCCGGCGGCAAGTCCAGGAAGGCCGGATCCATGTCGCCCATGACGGGCGAGGGCCACTCGGCCAGGCCGGCGACCTCGTCCAGAAGGCCGTCGTCGTCGACCAGTTCGAGATTGCGCGCAAAACAGAGCGTGCGCGCGCCATCCATGATGCGGTCCTTCCGCTCCTCAGGGTCGAGGATCACGAAGTGGCTCGCCAGTTTGTCGCGATAGGAATCGAAGTCCTTCACCTTGAAGGGCTTGCCCGAGCCCATGAAGCGGTGGCCCTCGGTGACATCGCCGGCCGCAATGCCGTCGATGTTGAACGGCACGACCTCGCCATCGAAGAGGAAGACGATACGCTTCAGCGGGCGGACCCAGCGTAGGGTCCCTCGGCCCCAGGTCATGGACTTCGGCCAGGGAAAACCGCGGATCACCTGATCGAGGATCTCGGCAAGAATCTCAGGCGTCGGCCGGCCCTTGCGATGGATATGGGCGAACCAGACTCCGTCCTTCTCCACGAGCTGGTCGCGCGTGAGCCCCGTGGAGCGGAGGAAGCCCTCGATGGCCGCATCCGGGGCGCCGACCCGCGGACCCTTGCGGTCCTCATGGCGGTCTCCCTGCGCGGCCGGGAGCCCTTCGGCCACCAAGGTCAGACGGCGGGGACCAGAGAAGGTCTTCAGGGCTTCGGGCAAAAGGCCATGATCGGCCAAGCGCTCGCGCACCATGCGGTCGAGGTCGCGCGCGGCCTGGACCTGCATGCGCGCGGGAATCTCTTCGGAGAACAGTTCGATCAGCAGTTGGGGCATGGTCAGGCCTTCGCCACGTCGTCGGTCTTCACGGCGTTGCCGCCCTCGTTCTCCACCCAGGCCTCGGCGCACATCTTGGTCAGGTCGCGGATGCGGCCGATGTAGCTCTGGCGCTCGGCCACGGCGATCGCGCCGCGGGCGTCCATCAGGTTGAAGAGGTGGCTGGCCTTCAGGACGTGATCATAGGCCGGCAGCACTGTGCGCTGCCCTTGCGGGCCTCGGCCTTCCAGGATTCGCGGGACCTGCCGTTCCATGTCCTCGAACTGACGCTTCAGGGTCTCGACGTCATAGAGGTGGAAATTGGCTTCAGATTGTTGACGCTCGTTCTCGAGGAAGACGTCGCCATAGGTCATCGGCAACGGTCCATCAGGATCGTTGAACGCCAGTTCCGTGAAGTGGTCCACGTTCTGGAGGTACATGGCCAGACGCTCGAGGCCGTAGGTCAGCTCGCCGGCGACCGGCCACACGTCCAGACCCCCGACCTGCTGGAAGTAGGTGTACTGGGTGACTTCCATGCCGTCGCACCAGACTTCCCAGCCGAGCCCCCAGGCGCCGACGGTGGGGTTCTCCCAATCGTCCTCCACGAAGCGGATGTCGTGCAGCCGGGTGTCGAGGCCGATCGCCTCAAGCGAGCCGAGATAGAGGTCCTGCAGGTTGTCCGGGTTCGGCTTCAGGATCACCTGGTATTGGTAATAGTGCTGCAGCCGGTTCGGGTTCTCGCCATAGCGGCCATCGGCCGGCCGGCGCGAGGGCTGCACATAGGCCGCCCGCCACGGCTTGGGACCGAGCGCACGCAGGACGGTGGCAGGGTGCAAGGTCCCTGCCCCCACCTCCACGTCATGGGGCTGCAGAATCACGCAGCCCTGGCGGCTCCAATAGTCGTGCAATTTCAGGATAAGGCCCTGAAACGAAAGCGGCTTGTCGGCTGGCATCGAGCTGGTTTTCGCAGGCGCAAAAAAAGTCGGCGGACCATAGGGCCCGCCGAACTTCGCTTCAAGGCGAAAGCCTTGTTCTAGTTGCCGCGCGCAGCGGTGCGTTTGCCGGCCCGGGAAAGCGGCGTGTACTTGGCGCGGTTTTCCGGGGTGTCGGCCACCGGTCCGTTGGTCACGGTGTTGGCGGCCACGACCGCCGAGCTATTCACGCCCGAACTCGTCGCGCTGGTGGCCGAGCTGTCCATCCCAGAGCTGGTGGCGCTAGGCGCCGTGCTGGTCATGCCGGTGCTCGTACCCGAAGCAGACGGGTTCACGCTGGTGTCCGACGCCGGGCTGGAGGACGTGGTGGCCGAGGCCGCCGGGTCCTGCATCTGGGTCGCCGCCGCGTCGGCGGGTTTGGCTTTCTTCTTGGCGCCTTCGCCGGCATGGGCGCCGCCCGCAAGCAGGGCCATAGCCGCCGTGGCGGTCAGCAGGGTCTTGATCATCATCGTCATCGTCTCCGAATGACGCCGCCCAGCCCCCACTACCGGGCCGCGTGCCTCATCAAGCGCTCAAGGTCGGGCTTTTGTTCCGCATCTCCGACAGCACGATTGCAGCCTTCGCCCCGCCTGGAGGCGCCGAACGGCCTGGAAAATAGGCGCCTACAAATTGAGCTGCACAGTTAACGAGCCTCCCGCGCCTTTTCGGTGAACGAAGATCGGCCAGCGCCATCGCCCGCCCCGAGCGCCGATAGCGTCGCCTTGCCGTCGGACGGGGGATGCAGCCGCAGCTCCGACGGATGCGGACCAATTTAGGGCGCACCCGGCGTGGGGGCGCGGGAGCAGGCGATGAAGTTGATCATGGCGATCGTCAAACCCTTCAAGCTGGACGACGTGCGCGAGGCGCTCGTCGGGGCCGGCGTTGAGGGGCTGACGGTCTCGGAAGTTAAGGGCTACGGCCGGCAGAAGGGGCAGACCGAAATCTACCGCGGCGCCGAGTACCAGGTGAACTTCGTGCCCAAGGTGAAGCTGGAGGTGGTGGTCGACGACGCCGCCGCCAGCAAGGCCGTCGAGGCCATCAAGGGGGCCGCCGCCACCGGCAAGATCGGCGACGGCAAGGTGTTCGTCCTCAATGTCGAGGACGCGGTGCGAATTCGGACCGGAGAGTCCGGCACGGCGGCGCTCTGACGCGCGCCGAACTCATCGGGACAAGGGGATAGCGAGAATGAAGAGAACAGGATTCACCACGCTGACGGGCCTAGCGCTCGCCGCGTTGATCGCGGGCGCATCGCTCGCGCCCGCGGCGTTCGCCCAGGATGCGGCGC
>Ga0065721_10049750_pt1 | contig 27812 bp, 29 predicted proteins | sample Mesricmetagenome_FD_59108 | JGI IMG/M metagenome (GOLD analysis project Ga0065721, IMG submission 59108) | Mesophilic microbial community from rice straw/compost enrichment Sample: eDNA_1 v2 (version 2) | ecosystem: Engineered > Solid waste > Grass > Composting > Bioreactor | place: USA: Davis... | reverse complement strand
CATCCTGCTCACCTGGATGTCCGGCTCCACCAACCGCGCCGGCGGTTTCGAGGCCTGGACCGCCGTGATTTCGCTCGCGGTGCTGACGGCGCCGCTCTTCCTCATGACGCGCTGGCTTGCCATCCTGCCGCTCGGCGCCGGCCTTTCCCGCAGCATCGGCCTTCGCGTTCTGCCGTCGCGCCTGATACTCGCCGTCCTCGCGGCGCTGATGACGGCGATCTCGTCCTTCCTGGTCGGGCCGCTCAGCCTCACCGGCCTGATTGCGCCGCATCTCGCGCGGCTGATCGGTTTCCAGCGGCCGCACCATCAGCTTCTGGCGGCGATCCTGATCGGCGCCGGCGTGCTGATTGCGGCCGACTGGCTGTCGCGCGTCGTCATCTATCCCTATCAGGTGCCGGTCGGCCTCTTCGCGGCGTTGATCGGCGGGCCCTATCTCCTCTGGCTGCTCGGCCGAAGATCATGACGGGCGAGCGGATCAGATCCTCGGCATTCCCTCTGGTCTGAGCGCCTTTTTGAGGGCGGCGATGCGGAAGATGGCGTTGGGTGCGCCGTAGCCGCGATATTGGCGCCGTTCGACGATCTCGAAGAAGAAGCCTTCCCCGAAGGTCATGCTGTAGAGCTGGAAATATTCGCCGTGCTCGTCGCGGTCGTAGAGGATGTTGTCCACCTTCAGCCTCTCGGTCAGCTCCGGGTCGAGGCCGAAGCGCGCCTCCACGTCGCCATAGTAGTTCGGCGAGATTTGCAGCGGCTTGAAGCCGTTCTTGCGGAGCGCCTCGGCGGTGGCAAAGATGTCGTGCGTCTGGAAGGCCAGATGCTGGACGCCGGAACCGAACGTCTCGGCGATGAAATGACCGGCGAGCGTGCGGCGGTTCTCCGCCCCGTTCAGCGTGATCCTCAGCGTGCCGGCGGCATTCTCCACCACCTGGCTCCTGACCACGCCGGCCGGATCGATGATATCGACCATCGGCGTCTTCTGCGCCTCGAAGATCGACGTGTAGAACAGCAGCCAGGTCAGCATCTCGTCATAGGCGACCGTCTGGGCGATGTGATCGACATGTTCGAGATGCGCCGGAGCAACCTCCGCACCGTCCTCCATGGGCACGAAGTCGATCTCGGAAAACCGGCCGAGGCTGCTCTTCTCGTCGATCAGATAGATCAGCCCGCCGCCGACGCCGCGGATCGCCGGGATCTCCACCTCGCCCGGGCCGACCGGCTGGCTGAAGGCCTCCGCCCCCAGCGCCACGGCGCGCGCCAGCGCATCCTTCGCATCCTGGACCTTGAGCGCCATCGCATAGGCCGACGTGCCGTGCACCGCAAACGAGGCGCTGGCGAAACCCTTCTCCTCCGTGTTGACGATGAGGCGGATATCGCCCTGCCGATAAAGGCCGACCTTCTTCGTCCGGTGCCGGGCCACCTTGCGGAAGCCGAGCGTGCGCAAGATGCCGACGAGATCGGCGGCGTCCTTCTCGTCGGCCGAAAACTCCACGAAGCCGACGCCCGTGACCTTCGCCCGCTCCGGCATGGCGGGAACGGTGAGCGAGGAGACGTTCGGGCTGCGGCGCACCTGGTCGCCGAGATAGATCAGCGACCGGTGGCCGTCGGCCGCGATCGGCCGCGCCTGGCCGCCGCGGAACTGGTCGTTGAAGATCTCCAGCGAGAAATAGCCGTCATAGCCGGTCTCGGCGATCGCCGCCGTAAACGCCGTCACCGCCAGATCCCCCTCGCCCGGCATGTTGCGGAAATGCCGCGACCAGTAGAGCAGGTCCATGTCGATCAGCGGCGCATCGGCAAGCTGGACGATGAAGATCTTGTCCTTCGGGATGGAACGGATCGAATTGATGTCGATCTTTTTCGACAGCGTGTGAAAGCTGTCGAGGATGAGGCCGATGTTCGGATGATCGGCACGGCGGACGATCTCCCAGGCATCGCGGTGGTCGTTGATGTGGCGGCCCCAGGCGAGCGCCTCGTAGCCGACCTTCAGGCCGCGTTTTGCCGCCCGTTCGCCGAGTTCATGGAAATCGGCCGCGGCCCGGTCGATGCCGCCGAGCGACACCGGAGAGACGTTGGAGCAGACGAGCAAAAGGTCGGTGCCGAGCTGCTGCATGATATCGAACTTGCGCTCGGCGCGGTCGAAGGTGCGGCTGCGCAATGGTTCCGGCATGCCCTCGAAATCCCGGAAGGGCTGGAACAGCGTGATCTCCAGGCCGAAATCCCGCACCATCTTCCCGACATCCGAGGGACTGCCGTCGAAGGCCAGGAAATCGTTCTCGAAGATCTCCACCCCGTCGAACCCCGCCTTGGCGATCGCATCCAGCTTCTCAGGCAATTCCCCGCTGATCGATACAGTCGCGATCGACGTCTTCATCGGCCTTCTCCTTTGATGGGCCTCATGTATTTCGTCAGGAAAACGCGACGACGTCATGGGGCACGTAAGGCGCCTCCAGAGCCGCGATTTCCTCCGGAGCCAGCGTGACGTCGAGCGCGCCGAGCGCGTCGTCCAGATGATGCAGTTTCGTGGCGCCGAAGATCGGCGCGGTGACCGGCTGCTTTTGCAGAACCCAGGCCAGCGCGATCTGCGCATAGGGCAATCCCCGGGCTTCGGCCACCGCTCCCACGGCTGCGATCACCTTGCGGTCCGCCTCGATCGTCGCCTGGAACAGTCCGTGTCCATAGCTGTCCTGCGCGTCCCGGTCCGAGACAGCCTGGTCGCTGGGCGGTCTCGACAGACGTCCTCGCGCCAGCGGACTCCAGGGCAGCACGCCGATCGCCTGATCTCTGCACAGCGGGAGCATCTCGCGCTCTTCCTCGCGATAGAGAAGGTTCAGCTGGTTCTGCATGGTCACGAAAGGCGTCCAGCCGTTCATTCTCGCGACATAGAGCGCCTGCGCGAACTGCCACGCAAACATCGACGACCCGCCGATATATCGTGCCTTGCCTGCCTTGACGACGTCGTGCAGCGCCTCCATCGTCTCTTCGATCGGCGTGTTATAGTCCCACCGATGGGTCTGGTAGAGATCGATGTAATCGGTGCCGAGACGCTTCAGGCTGGCATCGACCTCAGCCATGATCGCCTTTCGCGACAGGCCGGCGCCATTGGGTTCTGTTCGCATCGGCAATCCGACCTTGGTGGCGATCACCACGTCTTCCCTGCGCCCGAAATCCCGGATCGCGCGGCCGAGGATATCCTCACTGGCGCCGAGCGAATAGGTATTCGCCGTATCGAAGAAATTGATCCCCGCCTCCAGCGCCTTGCGGATGAACGGGCGGGAATCCTCCTCCGAAAGAGACCATGTCTGCGGTCCCGTACCGGGCGTCCCATATGCGAGGCATCCGAGACAAAGCCTCGAAACCTGAAGACCGGTGTTTCCCAGGCGCGTATATTTCATTTTCAAACCTGCTCCTGCGCAAATCCTTTGCCTGACCTCACAGGCGGAAGTTCGTTCATTTTTACGACGCGGTCCTTGCACTGCGATATCGCGGCACCTTGTACGACACTGCCGTGAGTTGCACGTCCGGATGGACCTGGATCGCCTGTCCATGCACGCCGGCGATGTAGCCGCTGCCGATCATTCCGATCTTCAGCATCATGCGCCGCTTCTGCCCGAAGCCGCGACGGTCGTCTCCGGCGGAACCCAGGCGTTGATATGTTGCGCGACGGCCGTCAGCTCGCCATGCTGGTTGCGCACTTCAATCCTGGCGATCGACCGCGGGATAGTTCGGCTCTCGTCGATGGCCTCGACCGTGTAGGTCGTCGTCAGCGTATCGCCGAAGAACACCGGCTTGAGGAAGCGAAGCCGATCGAAACCGAGTGCCATCGGGGTCGGAGCAGCGGCTCCATAGAGGTCCTGTGAAACCCGGGTCATCTTGGCCGAGGCGGAAGACATGAAAGCCACGGAAAGAGCGCCATGGGCCACCCGCTTTCCGAACGGAGAGGACTTCATGTATTGCTCATCGACGTGATTGGGCGAGAAGTCACCCGAAATGCCCGCGAAGAGATAGACATCCGTTTCGGAAACCGTCTTGGTAAAACTGACGCTGTCTCCAACGGCGACGGGGACGGCTAGAATGGCCACAGCGAAATCCTTCCGGTTTCTACAGAATAAAGTGCGCACGATCCATCTGGCGGAGTAAACGAACGACCGGGTCAAACCTTGTCCGCTCCCCGCCGCCGGCACCAGTCACAGCGATGGTATTGCCGTCCCGCACGAGGCACGCCGCGTCAGCGGAGACGAGTTTGCCTAACCGGCTATCGGAATTTGCTTGGATGGACACTGCGGGCACGCCCTTTAGCCTCTGCGGTTCAGTGATTGAGGATCTGGCCGAGAAAGTTGCGCGTACGCTCGTTCTTTGGCTGCGAGAAGAACTCTTCCGGCTTCGCCATTTCGATGATCTCGCCGGCGTCCATGAAGATGACCCTATCGGCGACCTGACGGGCGAACCCCATTTCGTGGGTCACGCAGAGCATCGTCATGCCTTCCTGGGCGAGGCTGATCATCGTATCGAGCACTTCCTTGACCATTTCCGGGTCGAGTGCCGATGTCGGCTCGTCGAACAGCATGATCTTCGGTGTCATGCACAGAGCGCGCGCGATCGCGACACGTTGCTGCTGACCTCCCGAAAGCTGCGCCGGATATTTGTTCGCCTGATCGGGGATGCGCACACGCTCCAGATATTTCATAGCGATGGCTTCGGCATCCTTCTTCGACGTGCCGCGAACCCTTATCGGCGCCAGCATGCAGTTCTGAAGCACCGTCAGATGCGGAAACAGATTGAATTGCTGAAACACCATGCCCACCTCGGCGCGAACAGCATTCACGTTCTTCATGCTTTCGCCGAGGGAAATTCCATCGACCAGGATGCTGCCGGATTCGAACTGTTCGATACGATTGATGCAACGGATCATCGTCGACTTGCCCGAACCGGATGGCCCGCAGACGACGATGCGTTCGCCCTTGCGCACGTCGAGATTGATGTTCTTCAGCGCATGGAAGGCGCCATAATATTTCTGGAGGCTGCTGATCCGAATGATCGGATCAAGGGCTTCCGTCGCGGGTTGTGCCGTCGTGATCATGGTCCCTCCTGGCGAAGGTCCGGACCGGTTTGCGCCGGCCCGGTTCTGTGGCTTACTTGGTGATGTCAACCGGAAGCGGCGCGTCGCCTTCACCCGTGGTCGGCAGCTTGGCTTCGATGTCCTTGCCGATCCACTGCTTGTAGAGCTTCGGAAGTTCGCCGTTCTCGATCTGCTTGCCGATGAACGTGTTCAGGTAATCCGCGAATTCGCGAGAGTCCTGGCGAACGGCCGCACCGTTGAACACGCGGTTGAGCACGAATTTCTGCTGGAACTTGCCGGCTCCCGCGACCTTTTCGATATTGCCCATCTGCGTGAAGGCAGCGCCGATGATGTCGACCTGCCCGGAAATCAGCGCCTGGACAGTCGAGGCGTCGTCATCGAAACGCTGGATCGTCGCACCGGAATTGGCGGCGGTGATGGCCTTGTCCTGCGGCGTGCCACGCGGAACGCCGACGCGGACACCCTTCAGGTCGGCCCAGCCGGAGGCCTTCAGATCAGCCTTGCCGATAAAGACGTTGTCGTTGTTGGCATAGGGACGGGAAAACAGGACGACCTTCTGACGATCCGGGAAAATGCCCATGACGGCTGCGAGAAGATCGACCTGGCCGGTCTGAAGCGTTGCGATGCGGTTGGCCGGAGTGACCGGAACGAACTCGACTTCGACGCCGAGATCCTTGGCAACCGAGCGGACGAACTCGACGTCGAAACCGGTGAGCTTGCCGGCTGTATCGGTATAACCCCATGGAACCTGGGCCACCTGCACGCCGGCCTTCAGGACCTTTCGATCCTTGATTTCCTTCACGGTCTGCGCGGCGGCTGCGTTCACCAGCAGCGGCAGCGCCATCAGGCCGCCGATAGCGGCCATAAGAACACGACGGCCGATCCTGCCAGATGAATTTTTGGCGATGTTTTTCATGCTATTTCCTCCTCGAGAAGCGGCCTCCTGCCGCGGTTGGATGTTTCAGGTTTTGAGAGCAAAGCGGCGCTCGTAGTAAGCGCTCGCGCGGGAGAGCGGAAAGCAGATGGCAAAGTAGCAGGCGCCGGCCAGTCCGTAGGCGATCAGCGGCTTGTAAGTCGTGCTCGCCACGATCTGGGCGCTGCGGGACAATTCGACGAAGCCGATGATCGCCGCCAGCGACGTGCCCTTGATGAGCTGGACCAGGAAGCCGGCGGTCGGTGCGAGGGACAGCTTGATCGCCTGCGGCAGGATCACGTCCCGCATCCGGTCGATATAGCCGAGGCCGAGCGCCGAAGCCGCTTCGCTCTGGCCTTTCGGAACGGCCTGGATTCCGCCACGCCAGATTTCACCGAGAAAGGCGCTGGCGTGAAAGGTCAGCCCGATGGCGACCGCCGTCCACGCGCTGACATGGAAGCCGAAGACGGGCAGGCCGTAGTAGACTAGGAACAGCTGCATCAGCATCGGCGTGCCCTGGAAGAAGTCGATATAGGCGGTCGTAACCACCCGAAGCCATTTCCAGGCCGAGGTGCGCGCCAGCGCGACGAGCGTTCCGAACACCCCTCCGCCGACGAAGGCCACGGCCGAAAGTGCCAGCGTCGTCCACATGCCCTGAAGGATGGTGAGAACTTCCAGTAAACCGAAATCGCGGATCATCCTGTCGGCCTCACTTGATCGGATAAGAGAAGAACACGCGATCGATCCCTTTGAAAATGAAAGAGAAGATCGTCGAAAGCGCGAAATAAAGAAGGGTAGCGACGATGTAGATCTCGAAGCTGCGGAACAGGTCGCTGTCGAGAAGCTGCGCAGTCGAGGTCAGTTCTTCGGCGGAGATCGACGATACGATGCTCGTCGTCAGCAAGGCCAGCACGAATTGGCCGGACAGTGCCGGGTAGATGATCCGCAAGGCCGGTTTGAGAATAATGTAGCGGAAGACCTGCAACGGCGTCAGGCCGAGTGCCGCGCCTGCTTCGAATTGCCCGCGCGGGATCGCATCCACGCCACCTCGGATGATTTCCGCGGAGAAGGCGCCGCAATTCAGGCTGAGCGCCAGGAAGGCGGCCGTCCACGGCGTGAAGCTGATGCCGACGGTCGGCAATCCGAAGAAAATGAAGAAGACCTGCACGAGGAACGGCGTGTTCCGGATGATCTCGATGTATGTGAGCGCGATGGCGCGCAGAAACTTCAGGCCGCTTCTGCGCGCCACCACCGTGACGATGCCGATGATGAAGCCGCAGATGACGGCAGTCGTAGCCAGCCAGAGCGTCAGCAGGCAGGCATGCAGCAATTGCGGCCAATAGGGCAAAAGCACCCCGAAGTCGAACTTGTAGGTCACGGTTCAAAACCTCCGGAAGATATGGCTTTGCTGGCATTGCCGGCAGTGGAATCGGAAATGCGGAAAAACTGTCGGTACAGGTCGATCTGCGGCGCAAGCATGGCAAAGCCGGGCTGGGTCCTGAAACCAAACGCCTTCGCCTCGCGCAGAAGGCGTGTTTCGGCGGGCTTCATGATGATCTCGGCCACCACCGCATCCGGCCTCAGACCATCCAGCGTGAAAGGGAGCGGATCCTCCGCGGACAGGCCCATCGGCGTTGCGTTGACGACGACATCGGCATCCAGATGCCGGCCGGCCGCAACGGTTGTCGACCTGCCGGGCCAGTGACGCTCCAGGCGGGCGCAGAGTTGCTCGCATCGTGGCTTGGATATGTCGGAAATCCGCACAGACGCCGCGCCGGCATCGAGCAGCGCGGCGGCGATTGAGGAGCCGGCGCCGCCGGCGCCGTAGATTGCGATCGTCTTGCCGGCGACGCTATATCCGGCTTCCCGCATACCCGTGACGAACCCGATCCCGTCGAAATTCTCCGCCGACCAGGATCCGTCGGCATTCCGGCGCAACGCATTGGCGCAGCCCGCCGCTTCGGCCACGGCGCCGACGTGATCGGCATGAGACAAAAGCTCGAACTTGTGGGGAATGGTGGCCAGGAAACCGCCGACATTGCCGGCGGATTTCAGCGAGCGGATCAGCGCCGGTGCATGGCCCGCCGAAACCTGCATGGGCACCATCACCGCATTGTTGCCGGCTCTCGCAAACACGGCATTCATCAGTTGCGGCGCCTGAACCTGCGCGACGGGATCTCCGATGATCACGAAAACCTGCGTTCTGCCGTCCGGGGCATCAATCATGGCGCGGGTCATGCACAAACCCTCCGGGCTGACGCCGCGTCGGACACGAGGCCGGACAGGTAAGCGACGCTGTCGCCGAGCACTGCGTCCAGGTCCGGATAATCGGGATGGAGATAATCGGTTTCGATCGCCAGCAAGCCATTGAAACCATGCGCGTCGAAAAGCCGTACGATTTCCTTCATGTCGATCAGCCCCTTTCCGAGCGGCACGCTCGGCCAGAAGGAAAAGTCACGCGGGCTTCCTCTGTAGGCCTGGATATCCTTGACATGGGCAGCCCTGGCATACGGGATGAGTTTGCGCGCCACGACCATCGGATCTTCCAGCATTCTCAGGTTGTTGGCAGTGTCGAAGCAGACACCGAGCGATGGATGGTCGACGTGCGACAGAAGCTCCAGCATTTCGTCGGCCGACATGTCGATGTGATTTTCGACAGCAAGGACCACGCCTTGATCACTGGCGAAGTTGGCGGCCTTTCGCAGCAGGGGCACCAGCAGGGACCGGTGTTCGGACCAGGAAAGCGTGCGTGTCGCGCGTCCGCCGGCACAAATCCGCGTGACGGAAGCGCCAAGCATGTTCGCGATCTCGACATGCGCCTGCAGGTCGTCAAGAGCTTCCGGAATGAGGCCGGAGCCCAGACCCTTCGGGTGGCCCCAGGCCATCACGCAGTCCATACCGGCTTCGGACAACTTTTCCCGCAGAAGGGACAGTTCGGCAGACCCGCCCGTCAGCATGAAGCTTTCGATGGAAATACCTCTGGCACCGGCACGTTTCGCCTTGTCAATCACCTCGGTTATCGTAAGGCGCGTGCCGGGATCGGTCTCCAGACCCGGATATACCTCACCGAAGAAGCGGTGGTAGCAATATGAATCGATTCCAATCTTCATCAGGCTCCTCCTTTCCCTCGGTTCGTTTGCATCTGGTGGTTTCTGGTCATCTGATGGATGTGGATGCAGGCATTAGGCTTTGCCTCTATCCGGATTGTCAGCTCAGTCGATAAACAGTTCCCGGTCCATCTGTTTCGGGGGCTTAGGCATCAGCGGCATGAAATCCATTCGGTCGAGGATGTCCTGCTGGATGTCGATGCCTGGCGCAACCTCGGCGAGGATCAGTCCGTCTTCCGCCAGTTCGAACACCGCGCGCTCCGTCACGAAAACGGCGGAGTGGCCACGTTTCAGGGCCTGGCGGCCGGAATAGGTGATCTGCTCTACCGACTGCACCAGCTTGCGAACGTCGCCGGAGCGCTTCACCTTCACGCCCGCCGGGGAGATGTCGATCGCAGATCCCTTCGTGTCGAACGTCCCACAGAAGACGACGCGTTTGGCATTCTGGGCGATATCCATGAAACCGCCGGGTCCAACGGTCAGCCCGCCGAGCTTCGACACGTTGACATTGCCGATCGCGTCGAGTTCCCCGAACCCGAGAAAGGCCAGGTCCAATCCGCCGCCAGCATAGAAATCGAATTGCGAAGGACCGTCGATCATCGCCGATGCGCCGCGGGCGAAGCCAAACAGAAGCCCGACCAGCAGGGAGCCGCCATAGGTCCCATGTTCGATCGTCTGATAGTAGCGGCCGACTTCGCCACGATCCGCGACCATCTTGGCGACACCTTCACCGATGCCGACCCCGAAATTGATGACCGCTCCGTCCTTGAGCTCACGGTGGGCGCGCCTGGCAATCAGGCTGCGGACGTTCAGCGGTTCCGGAGGATCGAGTGCGATCGGCCCTCTGCGTTCGCCCGAAATCGTCGGATCGTACGGAAGGTCATAGCTCATTCGTTGATCGGGATCGACGACGACGGCATCGACGATTGCACCAGGCACGCGCACGGAGCGTGCCGGCATGGAATTCGGATCGACCGCCGTTCTCACCTGCGCGATGACGATTCCGCCCGAATTATGCGCAGCCAGTGCGGCGGCGTAGACGTCGAGGTTGGCCGCCTCCTGATCCATGCTGATATTTCCTTCGGCATCGCCAAAAGACCCGCGGATGATCGTCACGTTGATGGGGAAGGACTTGTACCAGAGCAATTCCTTGCCACCGATATTGGTGACTTCGACGAGATCTTCCTTCGCCGACTTGTTCATCTTGCCGCCATGCTGGCGGGGATCGACGAAGGTCCCAAGACCGACATGGGTGAAGAGGCCCGGACGGCCACCGCCGATTTCGCGGTAGAGCTGCATGACGCAACCGCTGGGCAGAACATAGGCTTCGATCTTCTCGTCGCGTGCCATCTCCTGCATTTTCGGAGACCAGACCCAGTGACCGCCAATGACCCGCTTCACCAGACCTTCATGCGCGAAGTGGTTCATGCCCTCTTGCTTCCTGTCGCCGATGCCGAGCGCGTGCATGACCGTCAGGTTACGCGGCGCGCCCGTTTCAAGGAAACGGCGCGAGATGGCACGGAAAGTATGCGTCGCTTCCATGAGGCCGCCGCCACCGCCGATCAGGGCAACCGTATCTTCATCCTTGATGAGCTTTACGGCATCGTCAGCTGTCATGAACTTGTTGCGGCTCATGCGCGCTCTCCTGCGCCTTCACCAGCCGGCCGGCGGGGAACCATCAATCCATGTTCACCGGTCTGAACCACCTCGTCGCGCTGATTGACGAGGTCTATCGCCATGACGAGGATGCCCATGTCCGGCTTGCTTTTGGACGCACGCGCTTCCTTTATGCGGATGCGCGCCTGAAGCGTGTCGCCGATGCGGATCGGTTGTTTGAAGGACCAGGACCAACTGAGCGCGATCCCGTCCCTGAAGGTTGCGGACTGCACTTTCAAGCCATCGGTCAGCGAAAGTCCCATCAGCCCATGGGCGATGCGCCCGCCGAATTCGGTCGTCTGGGCATAGACATTGTCCATGTGGATTGGCGAGAAATCACCCGCGACGCCGGCATAGGCCAGAATATGCCCTTCGGTTACCGTTACGCGCGGCGTCAGCGTTTCGTCACCGACATTGAAATCGTCAAAATAACTTCCAGGAAGCATGGCTTCCATCCTCCGGTCATGAATAACTCTAGGGAACGAGAAGAATTCGGCCGACCGCTTCGCGCTCGTGCAATTGGCGATGTGCTTCGGCGGCCTCCGCGAGCGGCATACGTCGCCAGATTTCGGGCTCGATGCCGTTGCGATCGATGAAGTCGAGAATTTCCCGGAGCTCCTCGCGCGAGGCGCTTTGCACGCCCTCGATTCGGAACTCCTTGATGATCAACAGGCCGAGATTGATGGAGATCGGCTTGCCATGCAGTTCGCCGATCACGGCGCAGCGGCCTCCGGGAGCGAGGCTGCGCAGCGTGCCGGCGAAGGTGGGCGATCCTGTCAGCTCGACGACCAGATCCACGCCCCTGCCGCCTGTCAGCGCACGGACATCATCGCCGAAGCTCCCGTCGGCACTGACCACGACATCACTTGCGCCCTTTTCCTTCAGCAGCTCGACCTTGCCGGGACTGCTGGTGATGGCGATAGCGCGGCCTCCCAGCGCCTTGACGATCTGAATGGCAGCAAGCCCCAGGCCACCGCTCGCGCCGGTGACGACGACGGCCTGGCCTCGCTGTATTTCGCCGACCTTCCGGATCGCCTTGTAGGGAGGGCCGTACACGCAGGCGGCAAAGCAAGCCGCCTCCATCGCCATTCCTTCCGGCAACCGGACAAGATTGGCAGCCGGCAGAACGGCATATTCGGCATAGCCACCGTCCCGGGTCTGGCCGATATCGCCTTTGGTAAATCGGCAGAGCGATGGGCGGCCGCGCAGGCAATCGGCACATTCGCCGCAGGCCTGAAAATTGAAAACCGTGACCCGGTCACCAACCTTGAACTCTTCTACGTCTGAACCGGCGGCCATGACTTCCCCCGCCAGTTCGTGGCCGAGAATACGCGGCAGACTTACTCTGGAACGCATTCCAGATCGCAAGATGATGTCCAGATGGCAGACACCACAGCAAGCGATTTTAAGCAAAACTTCTCCCGATCCGAAAGAAGGCATGGCGACTTCTTCGCAGACGAGAGTTTCGGGGCCGCCAAAGGCTCGCATTTGAATGGCTTTCAAGCGTTCCTCCCTTGTCGAGCCCTTCTGGAATTCGTTTCATATGGAATTCATTCCAGTTTGTCAACTGAAGTGACAACGCGTTCCAATTGGAATAGGATTCGCAAAGTCGACCAACGGAGAAAGAAATGCATCCTCCCGATCGTGCGATTTCCATCATAGAGGTTCTGGCCCGCCACTCTTTCGGTCTGCCGCTGTCGGAGATTGCCGACCAGCTCGCGATCCCGCGAAGTGCGACACACAGGTTGCTGGCCGACCTGAAGGACGAGGGTTACGTCCGGCAGGATTACGATGGCGGCGCCTACCGGCTGACGGCGAAGCTTGTTGCCCTCGGCTACAGCTTTCTTTCCACCGCCGGGGTTTCCAGCCAGCTTCAGCCCATCATCGACAGGCTGGCGGAGCAGACCGGCGAACTCGTGGTTCTGGCCGTCGTGGAGCGCGGAAAGCTTCTTCGACTGATCAAGGCGCAGGGCGCGCGGGGCGGTCTCCTCTACAATCCCGACGAGGGTCCCGAAGTCTACCTGGCGGCAACATCGAACGGTCACGCCTATCTTTCCACCTTGATGGAGGACGAGGCGATCCAGCTCGTCGCAAAGCAAGGTCTTCAGACTGAAGGCGTCGGGAAGAATGCGCCGAAGACGATCCGCCAGCTTTTCGAATATATCGATAAGGCCCGCGAAACCGGCATTGCACGTATTTTCGACGTCTGGGTCGACGGCACATCCGCCATGGCAGCTCCGGTGCTCAGGCCCGGGGCGAAGTCTGCGATCGGGACGATCAGCGTCGCTGGCCCGACGATCCGCATGACGCATGAGCGTATGGACCAGTTTGTCGATTTGTTGAAAGCAGCCTGCGGAAAGGTTGCTGAAATCGGCTCCGGTCTCCCCGTATTCGAGCAGGCTTAAACCATGTCCAGTCGCAGCCGCGGTATCGCCATTCTCGAACTGTTGACTAGCCATCCCTGGGGGCTCAGCGTCGGCGAGATCGCCGAACAGCTTGCTATCCCAGCCGCAGCGACCGTTCGCGTGCTGTCCAGCCTCGTTGAATCCGGTTATGTGCATGGATCCGGCAAAGACGGACATTACCGGCTGAGCCCCAAATTGCCGGCGCTCGGCTTGGCTTTTCTGGGCGCGAGCGGGATTACCGATCTTGTGCAGCCCATCCTGGACGATCTGGCCAAGAAAACGGGAGAACTTGTCCGTATCGCCGCCATCTCGACCGACAAGCTGACCTGGGTCGCAAAATCGCAAGGCGCGCGCAGCGGTTTGCTGTACGATCCCGAGGCGGCGGCAGACGTCTACCTGCCGGCCAGCGCCAATGGACAGGCGTGGTTGTGCTGCTTGCCGGATGCCGAGATCAGACGGCTTGTGAGCGACGAGGAAATTAATCGGCCGGGCTTCGGCTCGGGTGCCCCAAAAACCTTTGCCGATTTGATGAAGGCGATCGATATCGCTCGGCAGAGGGGATATGCCAGCGTTCGCGACAGTTACGCAGTCGGCACTTCCGCCATGGCAATCCCGATCATGCGCCAGTCGACCAGGAGGCCGATCGGAACGCTGAGCGTGGCGGGACCGACCATGCGAATGACCGAGGCCCGAATGAAGGAGATTTTTCCTTGGCTGCAATCGAGCGCCAAGGAGTTGGAAGCGGCAAGCGGTTCCTCTCCGCTCTTTGCGGCACAGTAGCCTATGGCCACGTGTCATGGCCGAGTGGAACACCTGCTCACCGGCCGGAATCTATCGTCCCAGCCCACGCGATCCATGATAACCCCGGATGTCATGCAGCGGTATGGGAGCCAGGTCCTGTCGTATGACCTGGCGACGGAACTGACCGAACATCCGCGTTAGGCTGAGTGAAAGACGCTATCGCCAAACGTCGCTGCGCCAGCACCTTCCGTGGTGGACTGACTGTATCTAACGGAGCGCTACCTCCGTGCCCTCGCGATTGAGGGCCGCTTCGAAGAGCGGCTTCCCCGCTCCGCCAAGCCACTCTTCGAGCGACGTTAGATGACCGAACACCTTATCGAGAGCGGAAAGATCCGCGCGCCCAGCGAGCAGACCGCTATCCAAAAGCTCGGCCAAACGGTTAAGGAAAGCGTTGTTCGCAAGTAATTCCTCGGAAAACCGCTTGTAAGCAATGGGTCGGCCGGCAGCTTTCGTGAATGCGCGCTCTAAGTCCTTGCCGGTGACAGACGCACTGGCCAACTCGATAATTTTGCCGGCGTAGCGATCCGGAGCCATCAGGATTTCAGCGTTGATGCGGCCCAGGTCGATTAGAGCAATCATCTGCATGGATTGGTCCGGTCTCATGAAGAAAGTGAACTCGCCTTGAGGCAGTCCCATGCCAGGTAGCAGCATCATCTCCATGAAGCTTGCCGGGCGGGTGATCGTGCTTATCATCGGGAGGCTCTGCACGTAAGCCTCGATTTCGGATTTGCTGTCAAAGTGCCCCATCCCGGTTGGGCCTTTCCCCGCTGCCCCGCCGGAGGAATAGATAAGATGTCGCACGCCCTGCCGAACTGCGCTGTCGGCAATTGCCTTGCCTTGCACGACCTCCTGCGCATCGGATATCTCACCTGCTGGCGAACTGGTCTGAACACTGAATACACCGGAGATCCTAACCATGGCCCGGTCAATTGAAGCAGGATCAAATAGATCGCCGATCGCAAGGGAAATACCTTCGGCGGCCAGGGCCTTCGACTTGGTGCTTTCGGGATTACGTACGAAGGCCCTGACTTTTTTCCCCTTTGCTTTCAGTGCACGCGCAACTGCCCCACCTTGCTGTCCGGTCGCGCCGAACACGAGGAATTCTTCCGTGTGATCCATTTTGGTTACCATCCGTAATTAATGACAGTTACTAACTGAAACCAATTGCAAACGGGCACAAGACGGCACATTTTTGATCGTCGGTTACATGAAGATAACCATTGAAGGAGTTTATCCGTGCAGCGCGAAATCAACGGTCGCCCCGTAATCGAGACGGCACGTGGGCCCGTCCTGACCCCATGCGCGCCGGGCAGTGTGCTGGCACGTCTCGGTGACAAGTGGACCATTCTCGTCGTGTCTATGCTCGCCCTATTGCCCGACGCGCCGATGCGGTTCGGCGCGATCAAACGCGGCATTCCGGACATTTCCCAAAGGATGCTGACGCTCACTCTTCGTAATCTTGAGCGCGACGGCCTCGTGGTGCGTCACTATTATCCCGAGGTGCCGCCCCGGGTTGAATACGAGCTGACGCCCCGCGGCAGATCCATGCTGGAGCCCTTGGCCGCCTTCACGGGCTGGATCAGGGATACGTGGCAGGATATCGAAGCCTCACGGCGTGCCTTCGACGCCGCAGAACGAGATCGAACCGGGTCTGGCGCGGTTCATAGGTGAAGATGAACTCGTTGCGGCTTCTTATTTTGGCGGCGCGAACTTGAACAGGGTGAATGTATCATCCGTCCACCCCTGATGAAACCAGGGTGAGTCCTGAATATGCGATGCAGTGATGTAAATTGCTCCATCTGGTCCTTGCGCGAACGTATCCGGCCAGCGGAGTCGACTGTCTTCTAGGAGAGGCGTGACCTTGCCATCGGAACTCAAGATCTTAATGCTGTTGTTCTGCATCGTGCTGAGATAGATGCGGTTCTGGTCATCGATCCACAATCCGTCGGTTGGTTCCGTGTCTGCGTACTTCTCCGGTTTAGCCGCGGACGGATGCTTTCTGCAACGCTTCCGTCGAAATGCGGTACATCGTTTTTCCGGTCAGTGCTTTCCAATAGAGCGTCTTGCCATCGTTCGAAAGCGCGATGCTGTCAGCATTGAATTGCGGTTGCCGGCCGTCAGGTCGGCGAAGCGGTTTGCCATCGACGTGAACGACCACTTCTTTTTCGAACTGGGTCGACGGATCGTCACTCAGCACACGCCACGCCTTGCCGACCTTCAAATCAAGAACAACCAAACCTCCTGGTGAGCCGGAATCTGTCAAGTAGGCAAAAGCCCCGTCAGGCGCGATGCGGACATCTTATGCGCGGCTCAAGAGCCGATTCACCCACCCATGAAGGCGGCGAGTTCATCCGGTGTGCTGTTGGGAAATGTCTGCCTCAAATGATCGATGAACGCCGACACCCGGGCACTGAGCAGCCGGCGGGACGGGTATAGCGCCCACAGCGCAATCTCAGACTGATCGACATTCCCCCACAGCATTAAGGTGCCCGCTGCAAGATCGTGAGCAACGAGCGATATCGGCAAGCGAGCAGCGCCGACCCCGGCTCGCGCTGCGTCGCGCACCATGATCAGTGATGAAAGCGCAAGCACAGGGTCTACGTGGATGACCGCGGGGCCGTTCGCGGTCATCATGCTCCAGGACTGCTGATTTGATGCCCCGCGAACGACGCCCGGCACCAGAGTACCTATCGCCGGCATCGCGAGATCCGGACTTGCGACAACGACAAGCCGATCACGCAGAAACGGCTTGCCAACAAGGGTTTCGTCAGGATCAGGGTTCACGCGAATGACGAGGTCGTACCCCTCCTCGATCATATCGACCGGCCGATCCTCCGTGGTGATTTCAAGCCTTACATCCGGATGTTTCAAAGCGAAGCCTGCAGCAATCTTTCCCATCGCCGTCTGGGACAGAAGAAGTGGCGCACTGATCCGAAGCCTTCCACGTGGCTTGTCTGCACCCGAAGCGATGGCTGCGGCAGTCTCGTCAAGCTCGGTCAGAAGGACGGCTGTTCGTTCGTGCAGAGCTCGTCCTTCCTCCGTCAGTTTCAGGCTATGCGTGCCGCGCTCGAAAAGCCGGAGCTGAAGCGCCGCCTCCAGCTCCGTTACCCGTCGGGAGAGTGTTGCCTTGGGCCGGCCGGAAGCGCGGGCGGCCTTTCCGAAGCCGCCATGGCGAGCGACGAGGTTGAAATCCGCAAGCGCGACGAGATCCATGATCGTTCCACCCACGAGACAAGCTGTCCAGATTCGCTGTCTATCGCGTCGAGAATGAACCGACGATATTCGGGGTGTCAAGAACATCAACCCGGAGAAAACTTCCATGACCATTCTCGTTACCGGCGCCACGGGCAACGTCGGCAGTCAAGTTGTCCAACACCTCGTCAACCATGGCGCCGATGTCCGCGCGCTTGTCCGCGATCCTTCCAAGGCTCATTTTCCGCCAAGCGTTTCAGTCGTGAAGGGCGATTTCCTCGATGTCGACTCGCTGCGCAACGCCTTCGACGGCGTCACCACGCTCTTCCTGCTGAACGCCGTCGTTCCCGACGAATTCACGCAGGCCCTCATCGCGCTCAACCTGGCACGCTTGGCCGGCATCGAGCGGATCGTCTACCTGTCGGTCATCCACCCGGATGTCTACGTCAACGTGCCGCACTTCGCCGGCAAGTTTGCGGTGGAGCGGATGATCGAGCAGATGGGTATGCACGCAACCATTCTGCGACCGGCCTACTTCATCCAGAACGATCTGATGATCAAGGACGCCATTACCGGCTACGGCGTCTACCCGATGCCGGTGGGCGACAAGGGTCTTGCGATGATCGACGTTCGCGATATCGCAGAGATTGCCGCCCGTGAACTGCTGCGGCGAGAACGGGCCGCAGAACCGCTTCCGCTGGAACGCATAAATCTCGTCGGACCCGAGACGCTCACCGGAGCAGATATCGCTGCCATCTGGTCGCAGGTGCTCTCGCGCCCGATCAACTACGGCGGGGGCGACACGCAAGCCTTCGAGCAGAACCTCAAGCAGTTCATGCCGGCCTGGATGGCTTACGACATGCGCATGATGGGCGAACGCTTCCTGACCGACGGAATGCTGCCCGACAATGGCGACGTCGAGCGCCTGACGACCATGCTGGGCCGTCCGCTGCACTCCTACCGCGAGTTCGCTCAAGCAGCCGAACGGACTTGAAGAGCAGGCCGAACAAACACTGTTCGACAGCGACAAAGGCTACAAGGCAGCCCTTCTTTCAACGCTGAAGCGGACACGCGAACTGCTCGCCGAAGGCCGGCTCTGATCATCACAATCGAAAACACAACCGGGCGACCTCTTGTCGAGCGCGTCCCCTATCGAAGGATTGCGACCATGAATACCACGAACCCTGAAACCGATAGTACCGCTACCCCAAAGATCCTGGTTCTCGGCGCAACCGGTCCAACCGGCCGCCACATCGTTACCCAGGCCGTCCAACGCGGCTATGATGTCACTGCGCTGGTGCGCTCTCCGGAAAAGGCAGCGGATATGCAGGACGTGAGGCTTGTCGTCAGTGATGCTCGCGATGAGACCGCACTGCGCCAGGCAGTCAAGGGCCGCGATGCCGTGATCAGCGCACTTGGAACGCCAGCGAGCCCCGTCAGGGAAGTCACCTTCCTATCGACCGCGACACGGGCCTTGTTCAGTGCCATGAAGGCAGAACAGGTTTCGCGCTTTGTCGCCCTTACCGGGATCGGCGCGGGCGACAGTGCCGGCCATGGTGGCTTCCTGTTCGACAAGCTGATCTTCCCGCTGCTTCTGCGAAAGGTCTATGCCGACAAGAACCGTCAGGAGACAATCATCAGAGATAGCGGCCTTGACTGGACAATCGTCAGGCCCTCCATTCTCAACAACAAGCCCGGCGGTATTGCGATCCGGACGCTGACGGACCTGACCGACTTCCATGGCGGCACCATTGCGCGGGAAGATGTGGCGAGATTTGTCGTGGACCAGATCACCTCAGACACATGGCTGAGAAAGTCGCCGCTGATCACATGGTAGAGTAGGCCTCGACATTTCGGGAGCACCGTCTCACGGCCCCCCACCCAGAAGAAGCTGATCCACCCGGGTTCAAGGTGGGCAGAAAGCGCCCTGATTTCGGGCCGCCTTGCTGCGTCGACAACGAGATCAATATCGCGAACGAAATCCTCGGGCGCCCGAGGCTGCGATAAGCTATGGTTAAGCGTATGTTCCGCACATGCAGAATTAAGGAAAACGAGAGAGCGAGGCCGTCCCTTGCATCAAAGCCCCGCTCCCCTAAGCATTGCAGTCGTGCAGCCTCACTTGCCTCTGTGCGGCTCAATCAGCCCTGACAATCAGCTTCTTGCCACTATGGGTCCCGTCGAACAGTGACATCATCGCCTGGGGCAGCCTGGCGAAGCCGTCGATGAACTCCTCGCGGTACTTGATCTTGCCCTCTTTTACCAAGGGCGTCATTTCCGCAAGAAACTCGGGGATCGTGTCCATGACATAGGGCGTGGCGAATGCCTTGATCTCCACGAACCGGTAGTGGATGAGGGTGATCAGGCGTGGCAGGTAGTTGGTACCTTTGGGCAGTTCGGTGTCGGAGTAATCCGAGATCGTGCCGCAGATCGTCATCTTGGCATCTCTGTTGAAGTGTTCCATTAACACCGGGAAGATCGGCCCTCCGACATTCTCGAAGAACGCGTCGATGCCATCGGCAAGCGCGCGCTTCACCTGCTCCGCGAAGTCTTCAGCTCGGTAATCGATGGCATCGTCCAGCCCGAGGTCTTCCTTAAGATAGGCAACCTTTTTCGGACCGCCGGCGATCCCGACCACCCGTAAGCCGCGGATCTTGCCAAGCTGGGCTGCGATGGAGCCGACAGATCCGGCAGCACCGGTGACGACCAGGGTTCCGCCCCGCTTGAAGGTATGAACCTTCGTCATCCCATACCAGGCGGAGAACCCGTTCAGGCCAAGCGGCCCGAGTGCGGTGGACAGCGGCGCGTCATTTGGATCAAGCTTGCGGAGGTCGGATCCGTCGGAGGTGGCGAAGTCCTGCCAGCCGGACCAGGTCTGGACATGGTCGCCAACATTAAATTCAGGATGTCTGCTCCGCTCAACCACCGCGACGGTCGGACCTCCCATAGGGTCGCCCAGCTCAATGGCGGGCCACTCCGACGATCCATTTCCCATGAGATTCCGCTGATATGGATCGATGGAGAACATTGTGTTCCGAAACAGGACCTGACCTTCGCTGAGGAACGGGGTATCGGACTCGATGAGCTGGAAGTCACTCAGCTTCGCAGCACCCTGCGGCCGAGCCGCGAGAACATATTGGCGATTTTTACCGACCATCATTTTCGATCCTTCATATATGTAACGGACGTTACGTAACGTTCATTAATGACATGGACACCAAGCTGTCAAGCGTTATATAACGATCATTACGAAAGGATGTCCTATGCCAAGACAGAGAACTTTTGATACCGATGAAGCGCTGGAAGCCGTGCTGCGCGTCTTCTGGAGCAAGGGCTATGAGGGCACCTCCTACAGCGATCTGGTGGCGGCGACCGGCGTGGAGCGGCCCGCCCTCTATTCCGCATTTGGTAACAAGGAGGCGATGTTCCTGCGCGCTCTTGAGCGCTACGCGTCCAACTACGGTAATTACCTCTGGGAAGCTCTTCGTGAGCCGACCTCCCGTCAGGTGGCTTCACGCGTGCTTGAGGGAGCAGCAGAGCTGACGACCTGGTTCGCCACCAACACCGGATGTCTTGGCATCAACGGCGCTCTTGCCGCATCGGACGATGCCGAGCCTGCGCGACGCGCTTTGATCGAATGGCGGGCGGCTGGCGAGGAGGCGCTGCGACAACGCTTTGAGCGGGCCAGGGAAGAAGGAGATCTTCCCAAGGACGCCGATTGCGCAACGCTCGCCGCCTTCATACTGGCTGTAAGCCACGGCATTGCTGTCCAAGCCAAAGCCGGATTTCCGCGAGAAAAACTGCTGCAGGTGGCCAGGCAGGCGGTGAGCACTTGGCCGGGCCTTTGATCAGGACTTGGCAGCAGGTTTCGCCTTGAAGCTCCCGCTGGAATCCATGCGTGGCCGTGTTGATTGGGCTGAAACCTCATCGCAAAATCGGCAGAGCCAATCGTTGAGCCGCGTTAATCCAGTTGGCCGGTTAAATCAGCGCATTCTGAGCTTCTAGTTCCCTCCTGATCGCCTCGCTTCCTCGCAGGCGGTCAACATTAAGCGCTGCCATCACTCCAGCTGCTTGCCCCGTTGCAAAAGCGGTGCCCATGACTCTGGACGAGCCATAGGCCATGGAATCCGCGCCGGCCGCCCGTCCCGCGAGATATAGATTGTCGATATCAGCAGCCTGTAGTGCGCCGGGCGGTATGTCAGCGAAACCTTCTCCGCCGATATCGATAAAACGGGCACGTCCCGGCGCGTCGTGGACTTCCATGGGCCATGCGGCTCGGCCTATCCCGTCGTCTCTACGCTGTCCCTGCTCCAGTGCTTTTCCGGTCAAGTCTTCCCTGGATTTCGGCCGGCGGGTTTCCCGTATGCCGATTTGCGGGCCTGTCGCCACGATATAGGCCTTCTCGAAGCCCGGCAGCTTGCGAAGGATGCCGAGGTTGCGCCAGGCTTCGCGTCGGGCCTGCCGCTCTGCCGCGCCGAGATCGGCTCCGGTCAGACCGTCGGTGACAAGATCGATCGTCATCCACCAGTAATCGGCGGAGATGGGCAGGCGGAACATGACACCGCCATCGCCCCGCGGGATCGGCGTTTCGGAGGTCCGGTTGTGCGCGGCGATCAGATCCGCCATTCGGTCGCGGTCGAACTCGATGCCGGGTGCCACGCCGCCGATCCGGACCGGCATCGAAGCCGGCTGAACGGGATGGTCGGCGACGCTGTCGACGGTCATGTCCGCGCCGGCTAGAGCGGCCAGAGTCGCCTCGCCGCTTGCATCGACAAACGCATTGGCACTGATCTCGAAGCTTCCGGCATGATCCGTGACGATGACGGAGGTGATGCGGCCGTCATCCACGGTCGCACCTGTGACCCGGCTATGCAGCAGGACGGAGACGCCGCCTTCGTCCACGAGGCGATCGCCGGCGAATTTCACCGCTTCCGGGTCGAGCAGGATGATCCTGTTGCCGCTGCGCGAGACGACGGGCGATACATCCTGGCCGACGCTCGCAAGAATATTCAGGAACTGCTCGCCGACGCCCCGCACGGCCACGACCTGCTGCGGTCCTTTCTGGAAGAAACCGCAATAGGCGAGCACCAGCGAGTTGGCGGCCGCACCACCCAGAAAGCCGTATCTCTCGATCAGCGTGACCTTTGCCCCGGTTCTTGCCGCCGAGACCGCAGCGCTCATGCCCGCCGTGCCGCCGCCCACGACGACCACGTCATGTCGTCCGTTCCGTGCATCGGTCATGCGAGTGGGGTCTCCTCGATGACGCCCATCGCTCGCCCCAGAGCGTAAAGCTGCGCCCCGGCCATTTGATGTCCGAACTGGATCTTCAATCCGCGTTGGGCCGCAAGTTCGAGGAACCGCGTCCGCTCGGGGCTGGTGACGACATCCGCCGCAAGACCATCCGGTGCGATGAGTTCGATGACGGCTTGCGGCACCGGCAGAGGATCGGCGGCACCCATGCCGCAAGGCGAGGCATTGACCACGAGGTCGAATGCTCTTTCCGGAATGAAGCCCGCACGAACGACGACATCCGGAAACGCGTCCGCGAGCCGGGATGATAGTGCCGCCGCCTGGGCCTCGTCGATATCGCTGATGAACAGCGCCGATACGCCGGCCTCCGCCAGGGCGTGGCCGATTGCCCGGCCTGCCCCTCCGGCTCCGATAAGCAGTGCCGATTTTCCCTCAGCGGAAAAGCCGTTGGCCTTGGCGGCCTGAAGGAAGCCCTCGCCATCCGTCATGTCGCCGGACAACCGGCCATCGGCGTGGCGCCTGACAACATTGGCGGCACCGAGAAATTGCGCACGCGGCGTCAGTTCGTCGATCAGCCGGGCAATGACCGTCTTGTGGGGAACGGTGACGACAAACCCGTCGAGATTGTCCCAGCCACGAACCGCCCTGACGAAATCCTCGACCTGTTCCGGCCGCAGGTCGATCGGGATCATCGCCCGGTCTTCACGCATGGCAGCAAAATGGGTGTTGAAATTCCGGGGTGATTTTGCCTGGGCGATCGGCGTACCGATCATCGCGACCAGGCGGGTGGTGCTGCCTATCATCACGATAGCCTCCTCTTCTTGACCGCAAAATAGAAGCTTGCTGCCATTGACGCCAATATGGAAACGGGTGCACTTCATAAACTGGATTTATGGGAAGCGAGGGTCGGAGTGGCAAATCCCAAGCTCAAGGAACGCCAGATCGAGATTTTCAGGATCGTGATGGCGACCAACTCCCTTACGGCGGCCGCACGGCATCTGGGCGTTTCACAACCCAACCTGTCGATCGCCATCAAACGGCTGGAGGATCAGCTCGGCATTGCGCTGTTCGCCCGCATCGGCGGGAAGCTCGTTGCCACGCAGGAAGCGCAACTCATCTTCGAGGAGGTCGAGCGCGTTCACCAGCAGGCGGAAATGCTGTCGGATTCCATCTATTCGATCGCCCGCGGCAATGCCTCCACCTTTCGCTTCGGCGCCACCCCGAGCATCGGCATGCGTCTCATCCCCAAGGCCCTGAGGCGGTTGCAACTGGCGGACGCGGCCGGCACCTATTATTGCGATTCCCTTCCGCAGCGGGACATCCGCGACTACCTGCTTTTCGGGCGCGGGACATGCGTCGCGACCATTGCCCGGATCGACGATCCGGTCATCGAGACGACGGCAATCGCCGAAGCCGGCCTGGTCTGCGTCATGCCCTCCGACCATCCGTTGGCGAAAAAGACCTCGATCAACCCGGCAGACCTGTCCGACGAAACCCTGATCTCCTTCGGTCCGATGACGACTCATGGCCTTTACATCGATGAAACCTATCAGCGGAGCAGAGCGGTCCGGAACACCGCAATCTATGTGCATTTCGTTGAGGCCGCGCTGTCCTTCGTTGCAGAGCGGATCGGCATCACCATACTGGATGCCTTTTCCGCGATAGATTGTTCGACTGCCGGGCTGGCGGCGGTTCCGATTGAGAACAGCGTGTCGATATCGGCCTATGTCCACACCAGCCGCCTCCGTCCCCGGCCGAAAACCGTCGACACCCTGATTGCCGCTCTTCGCAGCGTTGCCTTGACCGAAAGCAGTTTCCCCAACGGAATCATCAAACCATGCAACGAGACGTAAACGCACTTTTCCAGGGTTTCGAAGACACGATCGTCGAAACAGGCGACACGAACCTCGCCGTCCTGACCGCCGGGTCCGGCCCTGCTGTCCTCTTGCTGCACGGTTATCCTCAGACCAGAGCCACGTGGCATCGCATCGCGCCCGTGCTTGCGGGGAATTATTCCGTCGTGGTTCCCGACCTGCCGGGCTACGGGGACAGCAGGCTGACTGGAGCGGCGCAGGGCATGGGGTCTAAGCGGCGCATGGCGAGACGCCTGCACGAGATGATGATGAAACTCGGCCACGACCATTTCATCGTGGTCGGCCATGACCGCGGTGGACGCGTTGCCTATCGGATGGCGCTCGATTTCCCCGAGTCGGTGAAAGCCCTGGTGTCCGTGACGGTCGTGCCGACGCCGGAAATGTGGGAAGGTGCGAGCAAGGCTTTCGGAATGGGCGCCTGGCATTGGTTCATGATGGCCCAGCCCGCTCCCCTTCCGGAAAAGCTGTTGGCGGCGGATCCCCGCTTCCTGATTGACCTTACACTCGACAAGATGGCGGGGGGCCTGGAAAAACTGCACCCGCTGGCGCTGGAAGATTATCGCATCGCATTCGATCGCGAAGAGGTCCGGCACATGATGTGCGAGGATTATCGGGCCGGCGCGACCGTCGATGAAGCGGACGATCTTGCCGATCGGACCGCGGGACGCCGCATTTCGGCTCCGGTGCTTCTGTTTTGGGAGGAAGGGCGGCGTTACGGCGGAGGGCGAGAACCGCTGGACATCTGGGCCGACTGGGCCGACACCATAGAAGGCCGTGGCCTGCGTGGCGGTCACTTGCTGCAGGAGACCAGCGCGAACGAAATGCTCGACCTCCTGATCCCCTTCCTGAGAAAAAACGCAGATGCCTCAAAAGGATGATGACGACAGATCGATGGAGGCCAAGTCCGTCGACGGTCTCCTGAGCCTTCGACAGATAGAAGTGTTCCATACGGTCATGCAGGCGCGTTCGATCACCGGCGCATCGAAAGTGCTGAACGTTTCCCAACCTGCATTGAGCAGAACGATCCGCCGCATCGAGGACATTCTCGGGATCGCGCTCTTCGTTCGCGATCGCAACGGTCTCGTCCCGACATCCGAAGCACTTGAAATCCATGCGGAGATCGATCCGCTGATGCGGCAATTGACGGGCGTCGGAACCCAGATCGGCCGCATCGCCCGCGGTGAAACCGCCATTTTTCGAACGGGCTCGACAGCTAGCGTCGCACGCGCGCTCGTGCCCCAGGCGCTGAGGGCGCTCTCGGTCGAAGTGCCGGGTATCGAACTCTTTTTCGACGTGCTTCCTGTCGACCAGATCGAAGACTATCTCATCGCCGGCCGGGGCGAAGCCGTAGTGACGATTGCAACGTCGGAGCATCCGTTGATCGCAGCCGAGGTCGTCGGCAATGCCGATCTGGTTGCATGCATTCCCAAGAACCATCACCTGGCTGAGCAAACAATCATCAAGGCCTCGGACCTGGAGGGAGCCGACTTTGTCGCGTTTGCCGCGGGCGGCGCACATCAGAAGGTTGTCGGCAGCTTCCTCAACTGCGCCGGCGTCAAGGTCAATGCCAGGGCGGTAGCCCGTTTTTCCGACACAGCGCTGGCCCTTGCGAATGAGCAGATGGGCATTGTCCTGGTGGATTATCTGACGACGCTTGGTCCGATCGGCAGCAACCTCGTCATACGGCCTCTCGAAAACGCGCCGCGGTTCCAGATCTCCGTCCTCTGGAACCGACGAAGGCCCCATTCCGCCAATCTCCGGAAATTGATCGAGATTTTGTCCCGCAAGCTTGCACTGCCGCAGGCCGCGCTCTAACGCCGCAGGATGGCTCCGTCATCATGCCTTAAAGGCATGGGAGACATAATCATTGTTTGTTGTGCCCACGGAAATTGAGTGGCACTCAAAAGGTACGGCGTCGCTTACACGTCGATACGGAGGAGATTTAGAAGATGAGTTTGACCTTGAACCGTCGCCAGACGCTTATGGCCATGGGCGCCGCCAGCGCTGCGGCCGCTTTCGGACTTCCGGCCCGCGCCGCGGACAAACGGAACCTCGCAGTCCTCAGCCTTGCCAGCCACGCGCCGAGCTTCATCGCTTACGAGCGAGGCTACTTCAAGGATGCAGGCCTCGATATCGAACTGAAGTTTTTCGAAGCAGCCCAGCCGATGGCCGTTGCAATCGCATCCGGCGATGCGGAATTCGGCGTTACTGCGATGAGCGGCGGCCTTATCAGCCTTGCCCAGAAGGACGCGGTCAAGATTGTCGGCGGCGCTCTGACGGAAGAAAAGGGCATCGTAGGTGCGGTGATCCTCGCGTCCAACAAGGCTTACGAGGCAGGCCTGACCGAACCTTCGAAACTGGCCGGCAAGAGCTTCGGGATTACCACCGCGGGTTCGTCGTTCCACTTCATGGCACACAAGATCGCCGCCGCAAACAACATCAAGCTTGCCGATATTCAGCTGCGGCCGCTGCAGAAGCTCGGCGCCGTCGTCGGTGCGCTCTCGACCAGCCAGATCGATGCCTGGGCGATCCAGGCGAATGTCGCTAACAAGATGATCCGCGAAGGTGCGGCCAAGAAGATCGGCCTCGTTTCGGACTACGCGCCGGATTATCAGGTCACGACGGCCTTTACCTCGACCAAGAATGCCAAGGACAACCGCTCGCTGACGGAATCCTTCATCAAGGCCTATGCCAAGGCGATCGACGACTACAACGCCGCCTTCGTGGACAAGACCTCGAACGACGAGGAGCGCGACGCGCTGGCAAAGCTGGTCTACAAGTACGTGGAAAAGGACAGCCCGTACGAGGTTGCCAAGCAGAACCTGATCGAAGGCGCGATGCGCATCAACAAGGGCATGGCTCTTTCGCTCAAGAGCTGCACCGAGCAGCTGGAATGGTTCAAGTCCGAAGGCATGGTCAAGGACGCCATCAGCAACGAACAGCTCTTCGACACGTCCTACGTCAAGACGATCTGATCGACTTGCCAATAGATCGGAGGCCCTCGACGGGCCTCCGCCGGGAGGCCGCATGGACCTGAAGCTCAAGAACATCACTCATCACTACGGCGCCGTGGAAGTCCTGCGGGATATCTCCCTCGACATTCCGCAGGGGCAGATCGCCTGTCTTATCGGGCCTTCGGGCTGCGGCAAGTCCACCCTGCTGCGCTTTCTGGGCGGGCTGGAACGCCCCAATTCGGGTGAAGTCCTTCAGGTCGGCCAGCCCCCGAAAGACTGTCTCAACCCGCTGACCTATGTCTTCCAGCATTTTGCCCTGCTCCCCTGGCGCACGGTCGAAGGCAATATCAAGCTCGTCCTCGAAGACCATGGGTTGAAGGGCAGCGAAATGGATGCGATCGTCACGGATGTCCTCGAGCGCACCCGCCTTTCGGAGTTCCGCCACGCGCTTCCCAAGCAATTGTCGGGCGGCATGCGCCAGCGCGTCGCGATCAGTCGCGCTCTTGCAGTCCGTCCCGCCGTGATGCTGATGGACGAACCGCTCTCGGCCCTCGATAGCCAGACACGCGAACTCCTGATGGACGACCTCATC
>Ga0065721_10049749_pt1 | contig 27818 bp, 25 predicted proteins | sample Mesricmetagenome_FD_59108 | JGI IMG/M metagenome (GOLD analysis project Ga0065721, IMG submission 59108) | Mesophilic microbial community from rice straw/compost enrichment Sample: eDNA_1 v2 (version 2) | ecosystem: Engineered > Solid waste > Grass > Composting > Bioreactor | place: USA: Davis... | reverse complement strand
CGGCAGCCGCTTTTATCGCGCTGGCGGCGGGCGCGCTGATCGCCTTGCGAACGCTGATGATCAGGCTGGAGCGCATGCAGGCGTCGGCCGAGGCGATGCAGGCGGATTTGCACCGATTGTCCCGGGAGCTCGGAGCCTTGGTCAAGCCGGCCGAAGAGACGCTGCTTGCCGTGAGGGACGGCATCCATTCGGCGGAGGGGCTGTTCAAGGCGGCGCAGCATGCGGGCGGCGCGCTCGAGCATACGGCTTCGGCCGTGGAACGGGCCGCGTCGGCGCTGTCGGGCTCGGCCGTCAAGCATGCGGAGCGGCTGGCGGAAAGCCGCCGGCTGGAGGAGGCCGTACAGTGGGCGGAGCTCGGACTGACGGCCTGGCAGCTATGGCAGTCCCGCCGGGGAACCTCTGTCGAAGGCGCAGACGGAGACGGCGAATCAAGAAACTGAGACGATGGGTATTCTAAAGACGAAAGGAGCGATGGATAGGATGTCGACACGCAAAAATGCAAAGGGGTTTTGGGTTGGAGCGCTGGCCGGAGGCGTTATTGGTTCGATTGCGGCGCTGCTGTTTGCTCCAAAGGCGGGCAAAGAGCTGAGAAAGGACATCGCGGTGCAGGCGCAGAAGGTCGGCGATTCGACGGCGAAGGCGGCCGAATACGTCGGCGACGCGACCGGTCGCCTGGCCAAAGGGATCGGCACCGGCGCGACGGAAATCGCGGACCGCACAAAGCTGGCGGCGGGCCAGGTCGTGAGCGCTTTTAAAGGAATGGGCCGCAACGCCCGGGACGAGGAGACGGTCGTCATAGCCTCTGCCCGCACCGAAGGCGAAGCCGAAGCGGAGTCCGGGCAGATCGAAGGCGGCGCCGCAAGAGAATAACATCCGCCTGAAGAGACGGTTAAGGAAAATTAATGAATCGGCGCCAAGCGGGCCGGACGCGGAACAAACAGCGTCCGGCCGTTTGGCGTGCGCCGGGTCCGGCGGCGAATTCTTGAACCTTGTCCGATTATGGGGTAAGATGTAGGTACGTTTTGAGGCTCTTGTTCATATGCTATTTTGAAATTCCAACCGTATATGCATTTGACCTAATTCCGATATTATCATCAAGCAGAAGAAAGCGGTGTGTTTGTGCAGCAACCGATTGCAATCTTGGATTCCGGCGTAGGCGGCCTAACCGTGGTCAAGGAAGTCATGCGCCAACTGCCGCGCGAAAAAATCGTTTATTTCGGGGATACGGCCCGTACGCCATACGGTCCCCGTTCTCCCGAGGAAGTTATCAGCTTTACGAGAGAAATCGTCGATTATTTAATTCAATTCCATCCGAAAATGATCGTGATCGCATGCAATACGGCAACGGCAGTAGCGCTGGCGGATATCCGCTCCAGAGTGGCCATCCCGGTTGTAGGCGTCATTAATCCCGGCGCGCGGGCGGCCATCGGCCGTACGACGACCGGCTGCATCGGCGTGATCGGCACGGACGGCACGATCCGGAGCGGCGCTTACGAGACGGCGTTGCGGGAGCTGTCGCCTCATGTGCAGGTCATCAGCGAAGCGTGTCCGCAGTTTGTGCCGCTGGTGGAACGGGGCCATTTCCGTTCGCCCGAAACCTACGACGTTGTCTATGAGTCGATTGCGCATATGCGCACTTATCCGATCGATTGCCTGATTTTGGGCTGCACGCATTATCCGTTTCTGGCGGACGCCATTTCCGAGGTGATGGGCAGCGAAGTGACGCTGATCAGCTCCGCCGACGAGACGGCCCGCGAAATCAGCACGATTTTGCATGACAAAAGAAAGCTTGCCCGGAACGAGCAGCTTCCCGTTCATCAGTTTTTTTGCAGCGGAGATCCGCATATGTTCAAGATGATCGCGCAGCAATGGCTCGGCGAGCAAATCGATCTGACCCCTGTCGTCTGGCAGGTCCCCAATATTAGCTAAAACTCCGTTATCCGAATCCGGAGCCGCTCCCTGACGGCCGCGCGCCGCGCGAAGGGACGGCTCCTTTGCCGTGTGATGGCCGCCAATCCTCTGCGGCACGGCATTCTAGGGCAAGCCCCGGCCGCATACGATGGTGGTAACACCATGGTGACGAAAGCGGGGGCAGGGGGAATGGAGACGGAGGACAAGTATACGTATGAAGCGATGATGGAGCGCTGCCGGCAGCTTGCGGATGCTTATCCGTTCCTGTCGTCCTACGAGATCGGGCGCAGCGTGATGGGCAAGCCTCTTGTCGCGCTGCGCTGCGGCTCCGGCCCGAGGCGGATTCATATGAACGCTTCCGTGCACGCCAACGAATGGATTACGTCCGCGCTGCTGATGCGGTTTATCGGGGAGCTGTGCGAGGCGTACGCCTCGCAGGGGACCATCGGCGGCCGGCAGGCGACCCGCCTGCTGGAGCGCGCCACGCTGTGGGCCGTGCCGATGGTCAATCCCGACGGCGTGGAGCTGTCCCAGAACGGCGTGAAGGAAGACGATCCGATGTATGAGGATTTAATGCGCTGGAACGGAGGCCGGGAGTCGTTCCGCGGCTGGAAGGCCAATCGAAGGGGCGTCGACCTGAACGACCAGTTTCCCGCCTTTTGGACCGAGGAATGCAAGCGAAGGGAAGCGTCCGGTCCCGCGCCGCGCGATTATCCGGGACCCGCTCCGCTGAGCGAGCCGGAGGCGGCGGCGCTGGCCGGGCTGACCGAGAGGCTGGGCTTCGATGCGGTCGTTTCGCTGCACACGCAAGGCCGGGAAATCTATTGGAACTATCGGGATTTCGAGCCGGCCGGCGCGGCCGGTCTGGCGGAAAGGCTGGCGCAGGCGAGCGGGTATGCCGCCGTCAAGCTGAGCGGCAGCGACGCGGGCTACAAGGACTGGTTCATTCTGCGCTTCAGGCGGCCGGGCTTTACGGTGGAAGCGGGCAGCGGCGAAAATCCGCTGCCGATGAGCCAATTCGGCGGCATTTACGCGGAATTGAGGCCGCTGCTGCTCGAAGCGCTGACGCTGTAAGCCGCCGCCGGCCTATCCGAAGGTCGGGGAAGCGCACTGGACCCGGGCCTGAAGCGGCGGACCCGGGTCGTTGTGTTATACTAACGAAAATCGGCCATGGAGGAAAGGCGGCGATTCGATGCGCAAGCTGCTGTCGCTCAGACATTGGAAAAATACGTTCTCGCTCATTTTCAGGCTGCTGAAATCAAGGCACGTCGCCTTGACGGACAAGCTGCTGTTTGTCGTGCCCGTCGCTTTGTACTGGGTATTGCCCGATGCGCTTCCCTTTATTCCCATAGACGATATCGCCGTGACGATGATTGTTGCGGAATGGTTTGCCCGAAGAATGGGGAGGAAGTATAATATAATGTAAATGCAGTGAGTTGAGAAGGAATGACCGGTCAATCGGCATTCGGCATAAGGAGCTGGCAAACGGACATGAAATGCAAAATATCGCGCAACGCCGCCAAAATGATCAAGCTGGAGCTGGATAAGCCGGAGCATGCGGGCAAGAAGCTGCGCATTTACGTCACGCACGCGCACGGCGACCACGCCCATTACGGCATGGCGATCGACGAGCCTACCGAGAAGGATGTCGTCGTCTCGACGGACAAGGACATCGATGTCATTCTGGAGAAGGACAACGATTACTTGGACGGCGTCCGCATCGATTACTTTTACGTGCCGGAGGAAGGCTTCGCTGTTACGAACCCGTCCAAGGGCAATCATGGAGACCATTAAGCTCCGTTCGGGCTTATCGGCAGGATAATCGGCAATGGCCAAAAACGACATCAGAATATGCGACAAATGCAAGCACATGCGGATGAAGACGGCCGTCGCCAAGCTGGAGAAGCTTGCGCCGGATTCGGAAATTCGCGTCGGCTGCAAATCGTATTGCGGACCGTGCGCCCGCTATGCGTTCGTATTTATTAACGGGCGGTACGTCAAAGGCTCGACGGAAGACGAAGCGATCGAGAAGGCTCTCATGCATTTGAAAAAATAGCGGCAGGCAACAATTGAATCCAACATCCACGAACCCGGCATCGATTCCATGTGCCGGGTTGTTTGTTCACCAATAAGTAAATATACTTCATCTTCATACCCGACTGATAAATCGACGCGAAACGTAAGCTGCGCCGCCAAAGGCCGGCGTCAGCCGTTTACGCTTGGGCTCCTCGAGGAGGCAAATCGAATATGGATATTACAACCCCTCAGCTGTTGTATCACGGAACGACCAGCGGCACGGTGCAGTCGTTCCGCAAGAGGCTTCTGGATGCGCGGTACTGGAAGCCGGGACGCGACTTCGGCGAAGGGTTCTATACGACGATATCCGTCGCGCAGGCCCGGCAGTGGGCGCACAAGACGGCGAAGGAAAGCTGGGACGGCGGCAAGCCGTGCGTGCTCGTGCTTGAATTGACAAGCGTTCCGCCGGACATGATTCCGCTGCTGTTTCTGTCGGATTCGCCGGTATGGGGCGCATTCGTGTACAAACATCGGATAACGGCCGTCAAGGGGGCCGACCCGTGCGAGAGACATCCCGACATCATTATTGGTCCGATGGCGGACAATGACACTGGCAAAATCGTGCATCAAGCAGTACAATTAAATGAGGATGAACAATGGTTTTACGATCAAATTGTACGTTCCCGCAAAGGGCGGAGGCTCGATTCGCTCCGGCTGGGCAACCAGGTCGTATTTTGCTCGGAACGATGGGAGCCGCACATCCGGCTGATTGGCTATCATGTCTATGCAGGAGGTAGGTGGTTGTATGAAAAAGCCCAAGACGCGGGTAAGACTCAGTCTGTATGAACGGGGCATCGTAGAAGCGCTGGGGAAGGAATACGGCTATGCGGCGGGCGAGGCGCGCGAGCTGGTCGCCGACTACATCGCCGTCGTCCGCCGGCTGGGCGGCTACGAGCCGTGCAACCATTACGCGAGCCTGCTGGACCGCGCCAAGCGCGAAGGATATTCGCCTGCCGCATGGCTTCAGCATATCGCCGAAGTCGAAAGAGGCGAGGCTAAGGATCGGGGCATCGGAGCGGAGGAGCTTCGTTATTTACGGACGTTGTAAATAAGACAAATTGGCCGCCAGGTTGCAAGGCAGCGGCAGACGGGCTTGCGCCGCCGTCTTTGACGGGGGTGCAAGCCGTTTGCGTCTAAAGGGAGGAAAGCCGGTTGCAAAGGCACGTCAGACGATACAAACGGGGAGAATGGCCGTATTATGCCGGCATTGCCGGGGCGGTGCTGTTTACGGCTGCCGCAGAGCTGATCTGGCTTCCGGCTCCGCTGGAGACGGAAGGCGGCATGCAATGGATCGAATGGATCGATTATTTGTATTATGCCTTGTCGGTCGTGCCCGCTTTGTGGGCGGCCGGAGCGTTCCTTCGCACGTTCAAGGCGGAAGGAGCTCCGGCATGGCTGCTGGCGATTCGCGGCTTGGGCGCCGCCGCCGCCTTGAGCGCGGCCGTCTTCGTCTGGCTGTTCAAGCAGTCGCCTGCCTTGCCGCTCGGACTAACGGCCGCGGCGGCGCTGCTGCTGTTTGCCGACCTGACCGCCACCGAAATCGCGGCCGGCCGTCCGGAGCGGCGGCTGCCGCGGCGCAGCCTGACGGTTGCGGCGGTAACGGCGGCGCTGCTGCTGGCGCTGGCGTATCCGACGGGCTATCGCGTCACCTATCCCGCCATGACGATGAATATGAACCGCTACGCCCACGTTTCGGGCGGCAGCGCGCACGGCATCGTAGACGGCGTGCTCGTATTCGAGCGTCCGGCCGTCCTGGCGGACTGGCTGTACGCGCGAATGCTGCCGATGTACCGGTTCGAGCCGATTCCGGACGATGAGCCGCCGCTGTCGGTCGCGTATTCGCAAGTGACGGCGATGAAGCGGGACGCAAATGAGGTGGCCGCCGCGATCGCGATGGAGAAAGCTGGAATCGGACAAGGGGTTGTCGAACAAGGCGTCAAAATTGTGGCGATCGTCAAGGACGGACCGGCGGACGGGACGCTTCGGGCTGGCGACGTCATTACGGGGCTGGACGGCCGGGAAATCCGTTCCGCCGCGGACATGATTGCCTATATGACGGAGCGCGTCAAGCCGGGGCAGGAGGTGGCCGTCCGATTGGTCCGAGACAAAGCCGAGCTGGAGACGTCCGTGGCGACGGCGCCTTCGGAGCAGGACCCCGCGCGGGCGGTGTTCGGCGTGTCGGTGCAGACGGACGTAAGTCTGGACGTGCCTCGGGACATACAATACGACACGTACATGGCCCATATCGGCGGCCCGTCGCACGGCGCGATGCTGACGCTGGCGCTGATCGACCAGCTCACCCCCGGCGGCGTCACGAACGGGCTTCGCGTGGCGGGGACGGGCACGATCGAGACCGACGGCTCGATCGGCATGGTCGGCGGCATCCCGCAGAAGGCTTACGCGGTCAGCCGCACGGCGGCGGACGTTTTCTTCGTGCCGTCGGCCGGAGCGGACGCCGCCAAGGAGGCGGCGCCCGGGCTGAACGTCGTGCCCGTCGGCCATATCGACGACATTTTGGCATGGCTGGCCGAACGGTAAAGGTAAGCGAAGGAAGAGCCGCCGCAGATGGCCGATGGACAATCTGCGGCGGAAAAGCATATGGCGCATAGGAATGATACTTGACAAATTGAACTGTAATACTCATAATTACAGTAAAGCTTCAAAAGCAGCAGCCAAAGTTCGACGGTCTTGTTGCATCACGTACGAAAAACGGTTATAACCTCGAAGCAGCGGCTGCAGTTTAGCGAAAGGCCCTTTTTTTTAATACGAAGTGTATAGAAAGAGGTTACAGTTGGACGTCTTAATCCATTTCAACGTTTCGAAGGGGCGGTGTGCGAAGATGAAGATGAAAATCAGCGACTGGGTGCAAGGGAAAACGAAGGATGACGAGATGATTTTTGGTTTCGTAGAGGAGATCGACAGCATGAATGGCGTAGCGGCCGTTCATGTGGTCCAATCGGATAACGAGGAGCGCGTTGGGCGGAAGGCTTCGTTGCGCATAGCCGGGATTAAACCGGTGCCGGCAGCATCGTTCGCGGACAACGAACAGATTGACGACGTTATCGATTTGGCCTTGGCGACCGGAGACAAGGCATGGTTTATGGAATTGACGGAAGGACGGAAGACTGGCCGGCCGTCTGCAACCGGGAGCAGGGAGAATGCAGGTCCACGCTTCGCGCCTGTCAATCGGATAGGAAAATTTGTATAAAGCGAGCAGCGCCAAATCGTCCCCGGCGCAGGTGCGGTTTGGCGCAATGACTTTTACGATGGCCGGGCTGCCGCGTTGCCAGGAGATTTGCCGCCATAAAATATACCGATGATAAAGCCGTGCGGAAGCGCGGCTTTTTTTGCTTGCCGGTTGAATTCGCTGCCGCCTGCGGGATAATCCGTTTGTGGAACAGGCAAGCTATAGATGTGTAATTTAAACAATTATGAAAGCAAAAATCGGCCAGTACATACAAAAAATTCGACAGCTTGTTTGCAAATGGTTTACAAAGCTCGCATTCCGAATTATATTGAAGATGGGATAAACAAATGACGCTTTTCGCTTTTTACAAATGTTCATCCCTCATGGAATGGACGAACTATTGTTCAAGTCGGAAGCAGGTATCAGAAAAAAATGAAATAGGGGTTGAGTCGGGATGAAAAGAAGTGCAATGCTGACAATGGTTATCATGCTGGTCATGATGCTGGCAGCTGCTTGCGGCGGCGGCAATGGAGGCGGCAACGGAGGCGGCAGCGGCGACGCCGGCGGCAATGAAGGAAGCGACGTGAAGAAGTCCGATCTGAAGGTCGGCATGGTAACGGACGCGGGAACGATTGACGACAAATCGTTTAACCAAGGCACTTGGGAAGGCATCCAGCAGGCTAAAGCAGAGCTGGGCGTGCAAACCAAATATTTGCAGCCGGCAGGCGAGACGGAAGCGGATTACTTGAAGGAAATCGGCAATCTCTACGATGCGGGATTCAAGTTTCTTATAACGCCGGGCTTTAAATTCGAAACGGCGATTTTCCATGCCCAAGATAAATATACGGATGCCAAATTCGTCATTCTCGACGGCAATCCGCATTCGGGAGACTTCAACCCTGTCGTCAAAGAAAATACGGTTTCCGTTTTCTTTGCGGAGCATGAGTCCGGATTTCTGGCAGGCGTTGCAACCGCTTTGGAGTTGAAAGAAGGAAAAGCAGGCTTTATCGGCGGCATGGAAATTCCGGCCGTTCAGAAATTCAACTGGGGCTTTCAGCAAGGCTTGAAATACGCCAATGACAATCTGGGCACGAATTTGACCATCAGCCCTGAGCATGTCGTCTACGAGGGAACCTTCACCAATGCTGCGGCAGGCGGCCAATTGGCGGCCCAAATGTACGACAGCGGCGTCAACGTCGTCTTTACGGCGGCAGGCGGCGTAGGCGTAGGCTCCATCGCCGAAGCGAAAAACCGGGCCTCCAAAGGCCAGGAAGTATGGATTGTCGGCGTTGACGTTGACCAATACGACGACGGCGTCTATGAGGAAGGCAAGTCCATCATTCTGACATCGGCCATGAAGAAGATCGACCATGCGGCGTACGATCTGATAAAAGCCGAAACGGAAGGCAGCTTCCCCGGCGGCCAGACGCTTGTGCTCGACGCAACGAACGACGGCATAGGACTTCCGGAAGAGAATCCTAACCTGAGCGAAGAAACGGTGAAGACGGTTGGCGACGTCTTCGCGAAGCTGAAGAGCGGAGAAATCAAAGTTTCGTCCGAGCAAGGCGATTTGATCAAGTAATAGACATCTACAGGCGAGGCGGGGGTTGCCCCGCCTCTTTTCGCGGAAAGGCGATACTCTTTACAATACGGGGAGTTAAAGGAGATTTAACCTCTATGGAGTATATTGTGGAAATGCTAAATATCCGCAAGGAGTTTCCCGGCGTTGTCGCCAATGACGACATTACGCTGCAGCTTCGAAAAGGGGAAATCCATGCGCTGCTTGGCGAGAACGGTGCGGGCAAATCGACGTTAATGAGCATTCTGTTCGGCATGTATCAAGCCGATAGAGGCGTTATTAAGGTAGACGGCAAGGAGACGAAGATCGCCAATCCGAATGTCGCGAACAGGCTTGGCATCGGCATGGTTCACCAGCATTTTAAGCTGGTCGAAAATTTTACGGTTACCGAAAATATTATGCTCGGCAACGAAATCGGCCGCTTCGGCATGCTCGATGTGAAGACGGCGGCGCGAAAAATCGAGGAACTGTCGGCCAGATACGGCCTTAATGTCGATCCCTATGCGAAAATTGAGGATATATCCGTCGGCATGCAGCAGCGGGTCGAAATTATTAAGACGCTGTACCGTGATGCAAATGTGTTAATACTGGACGAGCCTACCGCGGTGCTTACGCCGCAGGAAATTGCCGAGCTGCAGGTCATTTTGAAAAATCTGGTCGCAGAAGGCAAGTCGATTATTCTGATTACGCACAAGCTGAAGGAAATTAAAGCGGTGGCTGACCGGTGCACCGTCATTCGCAGAGGCAAGACGATCGGCACCGTCGAAGTGGCAAGCACAAGCGAGCAAAAGATGGCCGAAATGATGGTGGGGCGCAGCGTCGCGTTCAAGGTGGAGAAGCAGGCAAGCAAGCCGGGCGAGACGATATTGAAGCTGGATCGGCTGACGGTCAGGAACAGCAAAAAAGTCGAAGGGCTTAAAGCGTTTTCCCTTGAGGTGCGGGCCGGAGAAATTGTCGGCATTGCCGGAGTGGAAGGCAACGGACAATCCGAGCTGGTCGAGGCGATTACGGGATTGGCCCGCGTGGAATCCGGCAGCATTCTGTTCAAGGGCGACAGCATCGCCGAGCTTGGCATTCGGCAGCGAATAGCTAAAGGCATCGGCCATATCCCCGAGGATCGTCAGAAGCGGGGACTCGTTCTCGATTATACGCTTGAAGAGAACATGATTATCGAAAACTATTATCTTCCTCCGTTTTCCAAGAGGGGCTTGCTCAATAAATCGTTTATCCGGAAATATTCGGAGCAAATATTAAAAAGCTTTGACGTCCGTTCGGGTCAAGGAGCCGTATCCATTGCAAGGTCTCTGTCCGGCGGCAATCAGCAAAAGGCGATTATCGGACGCGAAATCGAGCAAAATCCCGCGCTTCTAATCGCCGTTCAGCCGACCCGCGGACTCGATGTAGGCTCGATCGAATACATCCATCGCAGACTGATCGAGCATCGGGACAAGGGCAATGCCGTTCTGCTCGTATCCCTTGAGCTCGACGAAATATTGAATGTGTCCGACCGGATCGCGGTCGTGAACAACGGGCAGCTGATCGGAATCGTGAACGCTTCCGAAACGAATGAAAACGAAATCGGCCTGATGATGGCCGGCGTACCGGCAGAGGAGGTACAGACATGAGAGTCGCTGTCGTATCGCTGCTTGCCATCCTGTTCGGCTTGCTCGCCGGCGGGGTGCTGATGGCGGCAACGGGTCATAATCCGTTCGAAGGGTACCGTTACTTGTTCGAAGGCGGACTGAAAAATCCGGAGCGGATCGGCAACACCATCGCGACGGGAACTCCGTTAATATTTACCGGACTAGCCGTCGCCTTCGCCTTCCGGACGGGTCTGTTCAATATCGGCGTAGCGGGACAAATGTTGTTTGGCGGCCTGTGCGCCACGGCTGTCGGTTTGAACCTCGACGCGCCACGGCCGATTCTGCTGCTCGTCATGATTGCGGCCGCATTTCTCGGCGGCGCGCTGTGGGCGGTCGTACCCGGATTTTTGAAGGCCAAATACAATGTTCATGAAGTCGTATCCTCTATCATGATGAACTGGATCGCTTATTGGACTGTATATTATGCGGTTCCGGCTTATTTCAAAGGGACTTATCTGGAAACGGAGTCGCAAATTCTGCCTGCCGCGGCGACGCTCCGGGACCCGTTTATATCGGGGCTGTTTGGCGGCTCCTATATTAATATGGGGTTATATATCGCGGTATTGGCCGTCATTGTCGTCGCGTTTATTATGAACAAGACGACGATCGGCTACGAGCTGAAGGCGGTTGGCTTCAACCGGCATACTGCGGAATATGCGGGTATCGCCGTGAATCGCAGCATCGTATTGTCCATGGCCATCTCGGGCGGTCTCGGCGGACTGGGCGGCATGGCCCAATATGCGGGCAACGCGAACAATATGCAGATCGGCGTACTGCCTTCGCAAGGCTTCGACGGCATCGCCGTCGCCTTGCTCGGCGCGAGCGCGCCCATCGGCGTCATGCTGGCGGCGGTATTTTTCGGCCTGCTCTATTCGGGCAAAGGCTTTATGAGCGCCATGACGGAAGTTCCGCCCGAAATTGCGGATTCGATCATTGCGATCATTATTTATTTTGCGGCTACGAGCATCTTGATGGAACGGCTGGTCTCCTGGCTGATCAAACGCAGAAAAGGGCAACGATCCAAACCGGAGGAACAGCAGCCGGCTCCGCCTCCGGGCGAAACGTCCGGCAAGAAGGAGGGATTGTACGATGTGGAACATCATTGAGCAAATTTTTCCGTACGCCGTCATGTATACGATCCCTCTGCTGATTACGGGGCTTGGAGGATTGTTCAGCGAACGAAGCGGCGTCGTCAATATCGGCCTGGAAGGATTAATGGTCGTCGGCGCCTTTACCGGCGCTCTGGTCACCAGCATGATTCATTCGGCCATGCCGTATCACCCCGCAGCGGTTTGGATCGGTCTGCTAGCCGCCTTCGTATCCGGCGTGGCGTTCTCGCTGCTTCACGCATTCGCAAGCATCAATCTTAGCGCCAATCAGGTGATCAGCGGAACGGCGATTAATATGCTGGCGGCCGCCCTTACCGTGTTTCTGGCCAGAAATATTACCGGCAGCGGCAAGATTCAAACGCAAGGTCTCAGATCGTTCGACGTTCCGATTCTGTCGGACATTCCGGTGATCGGCAAGCTGCTGTTCACCAAGACCTATATGACGACATGGATCGTATTGCTCATCGTGCTGCTAAGCGCGTTTGTTTTGGGCAAAACGGCATTCGGCCTGCGATTGAAGGCTTGCGGCGAGCATCCGCATGCGGCGGAGGCGGCGGGCATCAACGTTCGCTTGATGCGCTACATCGGCGTTATGATTTCCGGAGGATTGTCCGCGCTTGGAGGTTCTATCTACATCGCGACGATATCCGGCGAGGCCAGCGGCAGTGTGGCGGGGCTCGGATTTCTTGCGCTGGCGGCGCTTATCTTCGGGCAATGGAAGCCGCTCGGCATATTGGCCGCCACATTGTTCTTCGGCTTTGCGAGCACGATTGCGAACGTGTCTCAGGTTATTCCGTCGCTCGCGGTCGTGCCGCCGATTCTGTTGAAGGTATTTCCGTATGTCGTTACGTTGATCGCGCTGGTGCTGTTCTCCAAGTCCTCTCGTGCGCCGAAAGCGGCCGGCGAGGCGTTCGACTCCGGCAAGCGGTGAGGTTCCAGGTCCCGTCCATAAACGGATGGCGAATGGTTAAGCATGCGATTCGGGCATGCGCCATTCATGGCCTGACTCAGGAAAGGCGGTGGAGCAAGCGATGGCTGACGAGAAGGCGGACCATAAATGGACTAAAATAATCGACGCGGCCAAAATGTATTATCATCTGAATTACACGCAAGAGGAAGTGGCCCGCAAGCTGGGCATTTCCCGTCCGACGGTGTCCCGATTTTTGCAATTGGCGAGAGACGAAGGGTATGTGAAAATTACAATCATCGATCCTGCGGAAAATAACGAGCATCTCGCCCGGCGCATCGAGCGGCGTTTCGGGTTGAAAAAAGCGGTGATCGTAGCCGTTCCCCAATATGAGGACGCCGTTGTCAAAAAGTATATCGGCGCCGCCGCTGCCGATTATTTGCATGAGGCCGTCAAGGACGGCGACACGATCGCGACGACATGGGGCACGACGCTGTACGAAATGGCGCTTAAGCTGCAAGGCAAACATTTGAAAAATGTAAAGGTTGTGCAATTGAACGGAGGCGTCAGTCATTCCGAGACGAACACGTACGCTTACGAAATCGTCCATTTGTTCGGCAAAGCGTTTCATACCGTGCCTTATTTTATACCGCTTCCGGCGATTGTCGACCATCCGATTGTGAAGCGCACCATCGAATCGGATCGGCATATTCGCAATATACTGGAACTGGGCAAGGCGGCGAACATTGCCGTGGTCACCGTCGGCGCGCCAACCGAGGACTCGGTGCTGATCAAGGCCAACTATTTTACGGAAGACGATTTGGCGATCATTCACAGCTGCGCGGCAGGCGATATCTGCTCCCGTTATATCAATTCGGAAGGGCATATATGCGCGCCGGAGCTGAATAATCGGACGATCGGCATATCGCTTGAGGAACTCAAGCGGAAGGAGCAGTCCATATTGGTCGCCGGCGGTCCGAAGAAGGTGGAAGGCATTTACGGAGCGCTGCGGGGACAATATGTGAATGTGCTCATTACTGATCAATGCACGGCTCACTATTTGCTGCAAAGGACAGAGGAGTGAAAGAGATGACAACAGAGAAATCGAATGCGAAAGAAGCGGGACTGGCCGCATACTTCGACCATACGCTGCTGAAAGCGGACAGCACCCGCGAAGGGATCATCCGATTGTGCGAGGAAGCGAAGCAATACGGCTTTGCTACCGTATGCGTCAATCCTTTTTGGGTGAGCGAGGCGGCATCGCAGCTGGCAGGCTCGGGGGTTGGAGTGACGACCGTGATCGGCTTCCCGCTTGGCGCAAGCAGTCCGCTGATCAAGATGGAGGAAACCGAGCAGGCAATCGTCGACGGCGCAACCGAAATTGATATGGTGCTGAACGTAGGCGCCGTCAAGTCCGGTCTATGGGAGGCTGCCGAGCAGGATATCGCGGGCGTGGTGCGGGCAAGCGGAGGACGCGCCGTCGTCAAGGTCATTCTGGAGACGGGCTTGCTGACCGATGCAGAGAAGGAGGAGGCTTGCCGCATCGCCAAGTCGGCCGGCGCCGATTTTGTAAAAACGTCGACGGGCTTCGGGCCGGGCGGAGCAACCGTGGAAGATATCGCGCTCATGCGCCGGGTCGTTGGGCCGGAGATGGGCGTCAAGGCTTCCGGCGGCGTAAGAGATCTGGACGCAGTCCATCGCCTCATTGCTGCGGGCGCAACGCGCATCGGCGCCAGCGCGAGCGTCGCGCTGGTAACGGGCGGTCAGAATGAAGGGTATTAGGAACGGCTATTAAAAAACGCAAAAGATCGCCGCTGGGTGGGTGCCTAGTGGCGATCTTTTTTTTGAAAGTAGGGAAACCGGGGGATTCCGCCGGCGGATATGATTCAGCAAACGATGGTCCGCGTCCAAATACGCCCCGATCTTGACGATCAACGGTGCGGCATGGCCGCTCTGCGACGCGGACATATTACAGAACGGCCATATCGGCGGTTATGAACGATAGATCGTCTAAGTCGACGCAGCAGCAAGGTCAACTTCGCGGTTTTGAACGAAAGATCGTCTAAGTCGACGCAGAAATATCGTCTAAGTCGGCGCTGCCGAAAGACGATGTTCCCCGTTGCGAACGATATATCGTACCGAATCCTCTCGGTAACCTTGATAGATTCACTATTTTGCCGACAAATCGTCTAAACTGGCATTTATCGCGGCAGGGCCGCAGGCGGAGCAACTGTCGGCTGACTTATTCGGCCGGCGCCATCGCTTCCGTTGCCGGGCTGCGTCCGTTTAGGCGAAACGACTCGTTCGTGACGAGCAGATCGGAAACGGCCAGCTCGCGCTCCGCTTCCGCCGAGCCGGGTTCGCATAGCTGAACCTCGACCGGCTCGCCGGTGTCGGCGGAGTAGCATTTGCCGTTGGAATGGATGCCGTCCGGGGACGCTGTATACTTCAGCTTGCCGTCCGTCCAGGAGCCGTCGCGAAAAACGACGGATTTGCTTTCAGCCGCAGGCTGTCCGACAAGGAGCGGGACGCCGATCATAGGCAAATCCCCGGACGAAATGCCGAGCAGATGCATAATCGAAGGCGCGATATCCGCTTGTCCGCCGACGACGGAATGCGTGCCCGAGAGGGCGCCGTCCGGCAAATGGATGATCAGCGGAACGTCCCGGGTCATTTCGTCTCTCTCCGATTCGCGGCCGGCCTTATCTGTAAACCGGGCGTAATGGTCCCATTCCGCAATAGAGTTGTCGTGATCGCCATAGACGACGAAGATCGTCTGCTCCCACAACCGTTCCGTCTTGAGCCGCTCGATCAATTCGCCAAGCGCGGCGTCCGCGTAATGGATCGATTGCAAATAATCTCCGAGCATCGTTCCGTCCAGCTCTTCCAGGTCCAGCTTGTTTTCGTTTGCGGGCATCTTGTAAGGATGGTGGCTCGTAAGCGAAATCATGAACGCATAGAAAGGCTGCGGCATATCGGCGACGACGTCCATCGACTGACGGTAAAAGGATTTGTCACCAAGCGACCAGCCCATCGGTTCATCGATCCGGTAATGCTTGAGACTGAAAAAATGATCGTAGTTCATGGTACGATACATGACGTTCCGATTCCAGAACCCGCCCTGGTAAGCGTGAAAGACGGAGGCGGCATAACCGTTGTCCTTCAACTCCGTCGGCAGGCAGCGAAACGGCTTGCTGCCATACTGGATAAAGACCGAGCCGCTCTTCAAAGGATGCAGCGAGCAATTGGCGGCAAAATCGGCGTCGGACGTCCGGCCTTGGGCGGTCTGGTGGTAGAACCGGTCGAAATAGGCGCTTTCCTCGAGCAATCGGTTCAGCACGGGCGTAATTTCTTGTCCGCCGATCGATTGGCCGAGCACAAAGCTTTGCAACGCTTCTACCTGAACCGTCAGCACGTTGCTGCCCCGGTATGCCCCGAACAACTCGTCTTGCTCCAAAGCGGCCCTGGCCGCTCCGCGCTCCCCGATCCACGCTTCCGCTTCGGACCGCATGCCGGCGGAAACTTGAACGGATCCGAACCAGTTCAGCTTGGCGTAGCGGTACAGGTCGTAGCCGTGATAGCCGAGTCCGCCGGCCACATTGTAGATAGAAACGTTCCAAAAATTCCGTTCGAACAATCCTTTGGCCCATGTGTCGGTCGCTTTATTCAGGTTGACGAAAAAAAGACCGCAGCCGAGCGCAAAGACGGCCGCGCTCATGCCGCAGCGAACCCAAAAACGGCTTTTGCGAGGCAAAGAGCGGCCAAGTCCAAGTTTGTTGAGTCCGCCGAGTTCGCCATGGTTGCTGTGGCCGCCTTGTCTGCCGAGTCTGCCGAATCCGCCAAGATTGCCAAGTTTGTTAAGTCCGCCAAGTTCGTCATGTTTACGGAGTCCGCCGAGCTTTCCGAGTCTGTTCGGTTGCATAGAGCCGGCTGCGGTCAGATCTTTGCGCCCCCATCCGATGACGTAGACCGCATAGACGAGGAGGAGGGGCATGTCCGCGAACAGCTTCCAATCGTCCGCCGATTGCAAGGCGCGGATGCTTCCCGTAAGCGCTCCGACCTGACCCAGCTGCTGCAGCACAGGAACGGAAATGAGATCCTGGAAATAGCGGTAATATAACGTGTCGGCATACAAGAGCGCCGAGACGCCGGCGTTCAGCGCAATGAGGGCGACGATGCGGCCGCGGACGGGGAGGAGCAGCGTCCAAAAGGAGAGCAGCAAGATCGCTCCCGTCTCGATAATGGCGTCGGTCAGGTTCATGTCCATATAGAGGACGGATATCAGCTTGTTGAATACATACAGCTTCCATAACAGCGCCGCCGCAAACAAAAGAAGATCGACGCCCGGCAGCCGGTCCAGCGCATGCAGGCTGGCGCGAAGCGGGCGGCGGAGAAGGTGAACGGCGCCGCGAATGCGTTTCATCGATTAATTCCGCTCCCCTCGAGGAGGCAGCGGACCGAAAAATTGATAGAAATGGCATTCGATACGGCCGTTGTACAGCTTCCTTTTTTTGTCGGCAGGCCCTCCCAAATAGTGCTCGACTTGACGGGAGGGGCTGAACACAAACTTCGACCAGGTCGGATAATAGAGAGACGTTTGGCCGAACTGGCGCAGCGCCGCTTCCGCTTCGCGTTCGTCGCCCAGCCGCTCGCCGTATGGCGGGTTGGTGACGAACACGCCATATTCGCCCTGCGGCTTCGCTTTGGCGGCGGGCAGCACGCTCAGCTTGATCTCTTTGGCGAAGCCGGCTTTCTTGACGGCGGCCTCGGCAATTTCAATCGCTTGCGGGTCGATATCCGAACCGGCAATTTGAAGCGGGACGTCGTCCTTGACGGCATCGAAAGCTTCCTCCCGCGCTTGCTCCCACAGCTTGTCCGGGAGAATCGCCCAGCCTTCGCTGTCGAAGCTGCGCCGCAGGCCGGGCGCAATGTTCCAGCCGATCATAGCCGCTTCGATCAGCAGCGTGCCGGAGCCGCAGAACGGGTCGTACAGCGGACGCTCGGGACGCCAGCGGCTGAGCTGGATCAGCGCCGCCGCCATCGTCTCGCGCAGAGGGGCTTCGGTCGCCGTCCGGCGGTAACCTCTGCGATGAAGTCCCGCGCCGGAAGTGTCGATCGTAAGAAGAGCTTCATCGTGAAGCAGCGTCACTTCTATGACATACGGATCGCCGTCCTCGGGAAACCATTCGGTGCCGTAGCGTTCCTTCATTTTTTCGACGATCGCCTTTTTGACGACGCCCTGGCAGGCGGGAACGCTTGTCAGCCGGGATTTGTGGGACCTCCCGTTAACGGGAAATGCGCCGTTCTGCGGAATCCAGTCCGGCCAGTCGAGCGCTTTGACGCCTTCGAACAGCTCGTCGAACGTCTCGGCCTTAAATCGGCCCATATTGACCAGAATCCGGCCGGCCGAGCGGAGCCACAAATTCGTCCGGGGAATGTCGGCGGCCGTGCCGGTAAAGTGGACGCGTCCGTTTTCGGTTTGGGTGTCGGCATAGCCGAGCTCCTTCAGTTCGCGGGCCACAATGGCTTCGAGCCCCATGGGGGCGGTTGCGATCAGGTTGATTTTGTTCATTAAGGCGTACACTCATTTCTATCCGAAATCGTATCGGCAAACGTTGGCTTCGTCTGCGCGTGCTTGTCTTTTGCCGGAGCAAGCACATACAATTAAGTATAGGTCATCGCAAAGCCGAAATACAAATGAATAATGGAAGTCGACGATAGAAGGGAGAGGCGCGCATGTTGGACTATGAACGGTATGCGGATTCGCTGTATGACAAGGATCGGGATTTGGAGCGGGTGCTGGAAGGGTTGAAGGAGAGCGGCATGCCGGACATCTCGATAGCGGCGGGTTACGGGAGATTGCTGACGATGCTCGTCCGCCTGTCGGGAAGCGGCAAGCTGCTGGAAATCGGGGCGCTTGGCGGCTATAGCGGCATATGTCTGGCCAGGGGGCTGCGGGAAGGCGGCTCGCTGCTGTCGCTGGAGCTGCTGCCTAGTTATGCGGAAACGGCGCAGCGCCATGTGGAGGAAGCGGGATTGGGGCGGTTCGTCGCCTATAGGACGGGTGATGCCAAGGAGAGCTTGGCTGCCTTGAAGGCCGAGGGCCGGACGTTCGATTTTTTCTTTATCGATGCGGACAAGGAAGGGTACCCCGTCTATCTCGATTACGCCCTGGAGCTGGCGGAGCCGGGGGCGCTGATCGTGGCGGACAACGTATTTCTGCGCGGCCGGACGCTGGACCCGGCTAAACAGGGGCCGGCGGTGCGGGCGGTCCGCTCGTTCAACGAGCGCATCGCGTCGGACCCGCGGCTGGAAAGCACGATTTTGCCCGGCTATGACGGGCTGGCAATTGCCCGGGTGAAGGAGCAGCCGGGCGTGTAAATTTGCCGGCGCGTTTGACAGGCCGGGAGGCGAACCGCTGCAAGTACGCGCGTGAAATTAGCGAAGCAAGCGGGGGACGAATGAGGCCGCTGTACGGTCGCGCATGAACTTGCAGGAGTTAACGAGGTCCGCCTGGGCGGCTGTAAGGTCGCGCATGAACTTGCAGGAGCAAATGAGGTCCGCTTGGGCCGCTGTAAGGTCGCGCATGAACTTGCAGGAGCAAATGAGGCCCGCTTGAGCCGCTGTAAGGTCGCGTATGAACTTGCAGGAGCAAATGAGGCCTGCTTGGGCCGCTGTACGGTCGCGCATGAACTTGCAGGAGCAAATGAAGCCCGCTTGAGCCGCTGTAAGGTCGCGCATGAACTTGCAGGAGCAAACGAGGCCCGGGCGGTCCGCTGTAAGGTCGCGTATGAACCTTGCAGGAGTTAACGAGGTCCGCCTGGGCTGCTGTAAGGTCGCGCATGAACTTGCAGGAGTTAACGAGGTCCGCCTGGGCTGCTGTAAGGTCGCGTATGAACTTGCAGGAGGAAATGAAGTTCGGGCGGTCCGCTGTAAGGTCGCGTATGAACTTGCAGGAGCAAATGAGCCCCGCTTGGGCCGCTGTAAGGTCGCGTATGAACTTGCAGGAGCAAATGAAGCCCGCTTGAGCCGCTGTAAGGTCGCGTATGAACTTGCAGGAGCAAACGAGGCCCGGGCGGGCTGTCCGTAAGGTCGCGTAATGAACTTACAAGTGCCATCACCCTCGACGCAGCGAGTGCTCCACTCCGGAAGCGAAGCTAGCGCGACGGGCGACGGCGCAACAGGGTGGCCCACACCCAGATGCCGTTGAGGAGCATCATGACGGCGGAAAGGACGAACAGACCTTGGATGCCGATCCAGCCGGACAAGGCGCCGCCCGTTATCGGGCCGACCATGTTGCCGAGGCTGAGGGTGCTGCTGTTGAAGCTGTAGGCGCGGCTCTCCATGCCGTCCGGCGTATATTTCCGGATAAGCGCGTTGACGGCGGGGATCAAGCCGCCGAGAAACATGCCGAGCCCGAAGCGGGCAAGCAGCAGCTGCCAGACGGTGCCGGCCATCGCCTGAGGGATAAAGGCAAGCGCCGCCCCGAACAGCGAAACGGCGAGGACCCGTTCGGACCCGACCCGGTCGCTGAGCCTTCCGAGCAGCGGGGAGGCGACCATGTTGGACAAGCCGGTAACCGACCCGACGAAACCGGCCAGGAAGGCCAAATTTTCCGTGGAGCGGTGAAGCTCCTGCACGTACAACGGAATGAGCGTCATTGGGCTCATATTGGCGAATTGGATCAGAAAGGTGACGCCAAACAGTGCCATCAGCTGCGGAATGCGGCTGATGCGCTTGAAGCCCTCCATGACGCTGGCCTGGACGCGCGCCGCCGCTTTGGCGCGGTCGAACTTTTCCCGTACGACGATCAGCGCAAGCAAAGAAGCGGCAAACAGAAGTCCGCCGGTAATATAAAAAATCGGCCGATAGCCGACCGCGTCTGCCAGCAAGCCGCCGATAAACGGACCGAGAATCGTGCCCGCGATGCCTCCCGACTGGATCGTGCCCATGGCGAACCCCATCTTTTCCTTGGGCGTCGTGGCCGAGATCAGCGCAATGGAGGCGGGATTGAAGCCCGATATCGTACCGTTCAGCATCCGCAGCAGCAGCAAATGCCAAGGAGTTTGCGCGAAGCCCATCAGCACCATGACGACGGCCATGCCGAAGCCGGAGCGAAGCAGCATCATTTTGCGTCCGTACCGATCAGCCAGCTTTCCCCAAATCGGCTGAAATATAAAGGCCGTTATAAAGTTCCCCGCAAAAATAATGCCCGCCCATACCCCGATTTCATGAGGATCGGACAAACCAAGCTCGAATTGCAAATATAAGGTGAGAAACGGAATGATCATCGTCATTCCCGCCATGACCAGAAATTGGCCGAACCAAAGTACGATAAGATTCTTTTTCCATTGTTCCATACCGTCAGTATAACACAGGCGCCGAATATTTATCGCACCGCCCGAATCGCCCGGAAAGGGAAGGCCGGAGTGATATTCGCCCGGAAGAGGGAAGCGGCTCAAGGGAGAATGCTTTCCTGGAAAAAGGAGAGGAGCAGGAGCGAGGATGGCTCACCCGGAAAGGGAAGGAGCAGGAGCGAGAAAGGGTTAACCGGAAAGGGAAGGAGCAGGAGCGAGGAAGGCTCGCCCGGAAAGGGAAGGAGCAGGAGCGAGAAAGGGTAAACCGGAAAGGAAAGGAGCAGGAGCGAGGATCGCTCACCCGGAAAAGGGAAGCGGCCGGAAGGAGAAAGGAGTCGCCCGGAAAGGGAAGCGGCTGAAGCGAGGAAGGCTTAGCCGGGGAAGGGACGAAGGGTGAAGGCTTGCCTTGTGAAGGCAAGCGGAAGCAAGCGTCGGGACGGCGGAAGCCGGAGCGGAGCGGCGGGCTTTTTTTCTCATTTATTCTTCATGCAGCCGGAGGGCCGATTGTCATACTATTGTCATAGGATCAGGCGCAAGTGCGGTTGTTAGGCTTTGGGAAAAAGGGCATAATGGTAGCAGGTGAAAACATATAGAAATGGGGAACGGCAATGGCATACAACGACCGTTTCATTCGGGCGGCGCGCAAGGAATCGACCGATCGGACGCCGGTCTGGTACATGCGTCAAGCGGGCAGATACGACCCCGAATATCGCAAAATAAAAGAGAAATACTCATTGCTTGAAATATGCAGACAGCCGGAGCTGGCGGCGGAAGTGACGATGATGCCGGTGCGCAAGCTCGTCGTGGATGCTGCCATTCTGTATTCCGACATTATGAATCCGGTAGGCTCGATCGGCATCGACTTCGACATCGTCGCCAATGTCGGTCCCGTCATTCATAATCCGATCCGCTCGGCCGCGGACGTGGACAGGCTGAAGCCGATCGACGTCGAAGGCGATCTCGGCCACGTGCTGGAGACGATCCGCATTCTCGACCGCGAGCTGGAGGTTCCGCTTATTACGTTTGCGGGAGCGCCGTTTACGATTGCGAGTTATTTGATCGAGGGACGTCCTTCGAAAAACTATCTTCGCACGAAAGAGCTGATGTACAGCGAACCGAAGGTTTGGCACGAGCTGATGCGCAAGCTGGGCGACATGGCCATCGCTTATCTCCGGGCGCATATGGCGGCGGGCGGCAAGGCGTTCCAGCTGTTCGACAGCTGGGTAGGAGCGCTGTCTCCGGCGGATTTCCGCACGTTTGTGCTGCCGACGATCGAAAGAATTTTCAAAGAGCTGTCGGATTTGCCGCAGCCGAAAATTTATTTCCCCGGCGTCAGCTCGGGCGAGCTTCTGCCGGAGCTGCAACGTCTGGAAGCGGACGTCGTCGGTCTCGATTGGCGCGTATCGATCGCGGAAGGGCGAAAGCGGCTGGGCGGCCGTTACGCCGTGCAGGGCAATTTGGATCCGACCGTACTGACGGCTCCGATGAAGGTGATTCAGACTTATGCGGCTGAAATTATCGACCAGGGCATTGCGGAGCCCGGCTTTATTTTTAATCTTGGACACGGCTTGTTTCCCGAAGCGTCGCTTGAGAAGCTGGCCGAGCTGACCGCTTTCATACACGAATATTCCAGTCGGGCTCTTGCGTCCGGCACAGACAAGGAGGCGCGTTATGTCTGATCGTTCGAACAAGATCGGCGTGCTCGTCATGTCTTACGGGACGCCGGAGTCGATGGAAGACGTTGAAGCTTATTACACGCATATTCGGCGCGGGCATCCGCCGACGGCGGAGCAGCTGGCGGAGCTGAAGGAGCGTTACGAGGCGATAGTCGGGGGCGTATTTCCGCTGCGGGAAAATACGAACGGCCAAGTGGCCGGTCTGCAGGACAAGCTGGAGCAAACGGCTCCGGGACAGTATGCCTGCTATCAAGGGCTGAAGCATGCCAAGCCGTATATCGAAGACGGCGTGGAGGCGATGGCGAAGGACGGCATTCGCCGCGCCGTCGGCATCGTGCTGGCGCCGCATTATTCCGTCATGAGCGTTGGCGGCTATGTGAAGCGTGCCAAGGAAAAAGCGGAAGAGCTCGGCGTTGAGATGGCTTTTGTCGAAAGCTATCATTTGCATCCGAAGCTGATCCAAGCGCTCACGGACCGGGTGAAGGAAGGCTTGCGCAAGCTGGCGGACGCCGCCGGCGGCGGGGAGCAGCGCGTCAAGGTGCTGTTCAGCGCCCACAGCCTGCCCGAGAAAATACGGGAAATGGGCGATCCGTACGAAAAGCAGCTGCTGGAGACGTCGGAAGCGGTGGCCCAGGCGGCCGGCGTGACGGATTGGGCATTTACGTGGCAAAGCGCGGGAAGGACCCGGGAGCCTTGGCTGGGACCCGATATTTTGGAGACGCTGGCGGCGGTGAAGGAGGAAGGCGTGCAGGCTGTGCTCTGCGCCCCGATCGGATTCGTCTCCGATCATCTGGAAGTGCTGTACGATCTCGACATCGAGGCGAAGGAAGAAGCGGGCAAGCTGGGCTTGACGCTCGAACGCATCAAGATGCTGAACCGCGATCCGCTCTATATGGAAACGCTGGCGGAATGCGCGGTGCAGGCGGCGGGAACGACCGGAAAGGAATGAAGCTAATGCGGAGTACGGAAGCGATCCATCGTGTAGTCATTATTGGCGGAGGGATAAGCGGACTGAGCTCCGCTTTTTATTTGCGGCGGGAAGCGGAGCGGAAAGGGCTCGCGGTCCATGTGACGATCGTTGACGGCGCGGACAAGCTCGGCGGCAAAATTAATACGCTGAAGCGCGGCGGCTTCGTCATTGAAAAAGGGCCGGATTCGTTTCTCGCCCGCAAGAAGCCGATTATCGACCTGGCGGCGGAGCTCGGGCTGGAAGAGGAATTGACGCCGACGAATCCGAACGCCAAAAAGACTTATATCATGCATCGGCGCAAGCTGTTTCCGATGCCGCCGGGCATGGTGCTGGGCATTCCGACGGAGCTGGGCCCTTTTATGAAAAACGGCCTTATTTCGTGGGGAGGCAAGCTGCGGGCGGCGATGGATCTGATGCTTCCGGCGCGGCCCGCGGACGGGGACGAATCGCTGGGCGGATTTCTCGAGAGGCGCGTCGGCACGGAAGTGATGCGGCGGATCGCCGAGCCGCTGCTGGCGGGCATCTATGCCGGCGATTTGAAGAAGCTCAGCCTGCAAGCGACGTTCCCGCAATTTGCGGAATCGGAGCGCAAGCACGGCAGCCTCATTCGGGGAATGCTGGCGAATCGGAAGGCGACCGCCGCCGCCACGACGGCCAAGGCGAAGGGCGGCACGTTTTTGACGTTCAAGGGCGGTCTCGGCTCGATGGTCGAGGCGCTCGACAAGGCGCTGGAAGGAACCGAGCGCCGTCTCGGGATCAAGGTGTCGTCGATCGCGCTGGCGGAGAGCCGCTACGAGGTGCTGCTTGAGAACGGCGAACGGCTGCCGGCCGACCGGATTATTGTTACGGCGCCCGCCTTCGCAGCGGCGGATATGCTCGCGCCGCTCGTCGACAGCAGCGAGCTGCGGACGATCCGCTACGTATCCGTAGCGAACGTCGTATTGGCCTTCGATAAGGCGAAGTTCGGACTGGAGTTCGACGGCTCGGGCTTTGTCGTGCCGCGTTCGGAAGGCCTTCATATTACGGCCTGCACCTGGACGTCGAACAAGTGGCTGCATGCCAGCCCCGGCGACAAGGTGCTGCTCCGCTGCTATGTCGGCCACTCGGAGGATCAGGAAAGCATCAAGCTGCCGGACGAGCAGCTGGTCGAGGCGGTGCGCAAAGATATCCGGGAGACGATGGGCATAACGGCGGAGCCGCTGTTTGCCGAAATTACCCGGCTGAACCGTTCCATGCCGCAATATCCGGTCGGCCATGTCGATAATGTGAAGCGGCTGCGCGAGCGGCTGGCTGCCGAGCTGCCGGGCGTCTGGGTGACGGGCGCGGCTTTCGACGGCGTAGGGCTGCCGGACTGCATCCGCCAAGGCAAAGAAGCGGCGGAATTCATCGCCGGCGGTCTGGCGGCATCAATGAGCGAGAGTCCAGGTGCTGGCGCAGGTGCAGGGGCATAACGAATAAACGCCGGCAAGGCGAAGCGAAGTGAAGGAGAGCCCTCAGCGGCAGACTTCATCTTGCGAGTCGTGCCGGCGTTTTTTGCCGTTTAATAGGGACAAATCTCGATTCATTCCGACAAAATAAGGCTTTAAACGCTTTCGCGACCGGCCCGGCAGAAGGTATAATAGAGGCAGATTTTGTACAGGACATCATTTGCTTCATTCTATTCTATCGTCTATCAGGCAAAGGAGACTGCCCATGTCGTTATCCAGAACGGAACAGCGTCAACGCGAGAAGCAGCGGCATCAAAAGAAGAGAAGGCGATTTGCAAGCTTCGTTCTTATCGTTACAGGCATTGTCCTGTTAAGTGCGGGCGTATACATATCGGTATCCAAGGAAGGCGGAGGGCTGGGGGAACAGCTTGCCCGGCTGGTGAACGGAGGGGACGGAGAGAGTGTCGCCGGGGACAAGGGACGGGACGATCCGGCCGGCGGGGAGGGCGACGGCGCGGAGGCCGTTAACGGACGGCCCGGCGAAGACGGAGCTTCCGAACCCGTTGGAGAGAATGACGAGGACGGCGGCAATTCCAGTAACGGAGAGGGAGAGGACGGCGTAACGGGAGGCGAAATCGCATCGCCGCCGAACGGTTCCGAGCAACCGGGAGCCGGCGAGGGCGCCGTGACCGTGTCGCTGTCGTTTTTCGGCGATTTGATGCCGGGCGAATACGTGAATCCGCTCATGAAGCAGCACGGATTCGACTATCCGTACCGCGAGGTGCTGCTTTATTTGAGCGAGCCCGACATTACGGCCGGCAATCTGGAGCTGCCGATTACGCTTCGCGGCAAGCCCGTCGAAGGAACGCCGTATGTGTACAAAGGCTCTCCCGAAGTACTGCCTTCCTTGTACGATGCGGGCATCGACGTGCTGAGTCTGGCGACCAACCATGCGCTCGACCAGGGCGTGGAGGGACTGCTCGATACGATGAAGCATCTGGACGAAGCGGGAATCGGACATTTTGGCGCGGGCCGGGACGACAAGGAGGCCTTTGCGCCGCTCATCCGGGAAGCCAAAGGGATGAAGGTGGCCTATATCGGCTTGACCAGAGTGGTCCCCTATCCGGAGTGGAAGGCGGACCGGAACGTTCCGGGCGTGGCCGAAACATATGATACGACGCGGGCGGTTGCGGCCATTTCGAAAGCGAAGGATGAAGCCGATCTGGTCGTCGTTATGGTTCATTGGGGCAAGGATGGGGCCGACCGGCCGGAAAGCGACCAGCGCCGGTTTGCCCGGGAATATATCGATGCCGGAGCGGATCTCGTCATCGGCAGCCATCCGCATGTTCTTCAAGGATTCGAAATGTATAATGGCAAATGGATTGCATACAGTTTAGGGAACTTTCTTTTTGAAGCGTACCCGAAAGGCCCGAAGGCCGAAAGCGGCGTATTGGACGCGGTTTGCAGCGCCGAAGGCGATTGCGAGCTGAAGTTTAATCCGATGATCGTGGAACAGGGTCAGCCTAAGCCGCTGTCGGGAGAGTCGGCGGCCAAACTGCTTGCCCGGCTGGGAGAGCTGTCGTACGGCGCCTCGCTGGAGCCGGACGGCCGAATCGTTCCTTCGCCTTAGCGCGCAAGGATCGCCGAATCCTGCCTTCCCCTTAGCGCACCCGAGAATCGGCCGGGCGGGCAGGGAGCCGCTTCGTTTCGAAGGCGGGCGGTACCGGAAATTTAAAGGGATGGTGAAAGGGCAATGAGGAACCCGTGCGTCGCGCATCGGGGCTGGTCGGGCGGAGCGCCCGAAAATACGATGGCCGCGATTCGAATGGCGATTCAGGCTCCCGATGTGGAATGGATCGAATTCGATGTGCAATTGTCCCGGGATGCCGTTCCCGTCGTGATCCACGACTACAACTTGCGCCGCACGACGAACGGGCGGGGCGAGGTGAAGGATTGGACGGCCGCGGAGCTTGCTTCGCTGGATGCGGGATCGTGGTTTGCTCCATCCTTCAAGGGAGAGTCGATTCCGACGCTGGACGAGGTGCTGCGGGAAAATGCGGGCCGCTGCCGGTTGAACGTCGAGCTGAAGACGGACGGCATACGTTATCCGCATATCGAGGAACAAGTGCTGGACCGGCTTCATGCGTACAATGCGGTCGACTATGCGGTAGTCACCTCCTTTCATGCCGGCACGCTTTACCGCTTTCGCAGGCTGACCAAGCGCGTCCGGACCGGCCTAATATTGGACGGCTGGCGCAGCTCGCTGCTGGATGAGCTGAGGGAGCTTGATTGCGATTTTTTGTCCATCGGCTATTCCCGGCTGAACAAGGAACGGGTCGCGGCGCTTCATGCGGCAGGCATTCAGACGATGGCCTGGACGTTGAACGACAAGAGGCTCATTCGCAAAGTCGCCGCGCTCGATCCGCGCATTCTGATCTGCACCAACTATCCCGACCGCTGGAGAGAAGCGGTCGGCGGCGGAGACTCCAACATTTGAACGACGATAACAAACGAAAAGCGCGGGTGGCAAAATGGCGGGAATATGGGAACAATGGTGGCTGAGGCTGCTGGCCGGCTTAATCGGAAGCGGGCTGGCGGCCGCCGCGGCGTATAAGGCACGATCGCTGTCGGCTTCAGGCGCCTGGTCGGCCATGGCGATGGGAACCGGATTTGTAACGCTGGGCGGGCCGGTCTGGTTCGGCACGCTGATCGCTTTTTTTGTCTCTTCGACGGCCTGGTCGAAGTGGAAACGGCATCATCGAGCGAAGGCGGAGGCTGAAGCGAAATACGAGAAGACCGGCCGGAGGGACGCCGGCCAGGTATGGGCTAACGGCGGCGCGGGGCTGCTGCTGTGCGCCGCGAACGCGATTTGGCCCGATGAGGGGTGGCTGTTCGCGTTCGTCGGCGTCATGGCCGCCGTCAACGCGGACACCTGGGCCACCGAGATCGGGGCCCTCAGCCGCCGCGCGCCGCGCT
>Ga0065721_10049748_pt1 | contig 27834 bp, 23 predicted proteins | sample Mesricmetagenome_FD_59108 | JGI IMG/M metagenome (GOLD analysis project Ga0065721, IMG submission 59108) | Mesophilic microbial community from rice straw/compost enrichment Sample: eDNA_1 v2 (version 2) | ecosystem: Engineered > Solid waste > Grass > Composting > Bioreactor | place: USA: Davis... | reverse complement strand
GCGCTGCTGAAAGCCGGCATCGGCTTGCGTCTCGCGCAAGCCGCAAGCAAAGGAGGGACGAAATGAGAATCGATCTGAACGCGGATTTGGGCGAAGGGTTCGGCGCCTACGAGCACGGAGCGGACGAGCTGCTGCTGGGCGTCGTGTCGTCGGCGAATATCGCCTGCGGCTTCCACGCGGGCGATCCCCACACGATGCGCGCGACTGTCGAGGGCTGCGCGGAGCGCGGCGTGGCGATCGGAGCGCATCCCGGCTTGCCGGACCGACTCGGCTTCGGACGAAGGGAACTGGCGATTTCTCCCCGCGAAGCGGCGGATTTCGTCCTGTACCAGGCCGGCGCGCTGTCCGGCTTCGCGCGCTCGGCCGGGGGGCGGCTGCGGCATGTGAAGCTGCATGGAGCGTTCTACCACATGGCTTCCAAGGATGAAGAGCTGGCGGAGGAAGTCGCGCTTGCGGTACGCAGCCTGGATCCGTCGCTGCTGCTGTACAGCCTTCCGGGCAGCAGTCTGGAAGCTGCGGCGCGTAGAGCGGGGATCGGCTTCGTTCCCGAAGGCTTCGCGGATCGGGCTTACGGAGCGGACGGCGGACTCGTGCCGAGGCGAATGCCGGGAGCGGTGCTGGAGCGGCCGGAGGACGTCGTGCGGCAGGCGCTTGCGCTTGCGGGGCAAGGGAGATTCCGCACACTGTGCGTTCACGGAGACACGCCGCAAGCGGCCGAGCTGGCTCGGCTTATCGCGGAACGGCTGCGTCAGGCGGGCTTCGAGATTGGAGCTCCGATTGGAACGGACTCGAACGGTGTCGAATGAATGTCGAAAATTTGCGCTTTTATGCAGGAAAAAACACGAAGGTGTGGAAATTTTATTTTAGAGGACAACAGTCGTAGTTCTAAAGGATTTACTTTTTTGACGAACGGGGCATTGAATAGGTAATTCGTCGGAGGCAGTGTATGTGGATTAATCGCACGGAATTGAAAACGGTATGGACGATCGTCTTGGCGATCGCGGCGTTCTCCGGTATCCAATGGGGCGGCGGCTGGCTGCAGGCGTCGTTCGATTCGCTCGACCGTTACGCCATTCATCTCATTCTGGAATCTTTGGCCTTCGCGATCTGCTTCGCCTTGCTTATCCTCGGTTGGATGGTATTCGTCCCGACTTTGTGCAGGCACAGGCTGATGACCGCCGCGTTGTTCTCGGCGGTGGGCTTGCTGGGACTGCTGCACGCCATAAGCGCTCCGAGCATGCCTTTGTACGAAGGCGCGGTCGGCGATACGCCCAGCGTTTTGCTGGAGTGGATTGCGGAGTGGATCGGAGCGATCGGCCTGCTCGTCGTATTCTCGCTGCGCAATCCGATCGTCAAGGCGCAAACCCGCATCCTGGCGATCATTCCCGTGCTCGTTACGATTGCGGTCGCCTCGGCGTTCGTTTTTCGTCGCGCGGACAGCTGGAACGTCGCTGTTATCGAGGCGATCGAACCGTATCAACAAGCCGTGGCGCTGCTGTGCTATGCGGCGGCCATCTTAGTGCTGCTGTACCGCAACCGGGTCGAACGTCCGGAATCGGTGCTGACGATCGTTCAAGCGCTTATCTGGCTGCTGCTCTCCAAGCTGGAGAAGACGCTGGGAAGCGGAATCGGCTCGCCGCAAGATCTGTTCGGGGAATGCTTCAAGCTGATCGGCTACTATTTTCTTCTGAAGGGCATTTATTTCGTTCTGATCGAGGAGCCCTACAAGCGACAGAAAAAGACGGAAGCCCGCATCCAGTATATGGCTTATCACGACGAGCTGACCGCGCTGCCCAACCGGCGGCTGTTCTCGGAGCGAGTGCGGGCCGAGATGTCCCGTTCGCTTCACGGGGGAGGCCAATTCGCGCTGCTCTGGCTGGACATCGACCGGTTCAAGACGATTAACGATTCGATGGGCCATTCGTTCGGAGATCGGCTGCTCGTCTCGATCTCCAAGCGGCTGACGGAGTACGCGGACAAACCGGAGAACGTGTTCCGGCTCGGAGGCGACGAGTTTACGGTGCTTCTGAGCGACATTCGCGACGCGGAGGAAGCGGAGAAGGCGGCGCAGCGCCTGGTCGACTTGTTCGACCAGCCGATCAAGGTCGGTCCTTCCGCCTTTCATATTACGGGCAGCGTCGGAGTGGCGGTCTACCCGGATGACGGGAGAACGCTCGACCTGCTGCTGCAGAACGCGGACACGGCGATGTACGGGGCGAAGGAATCTCGCAACGGCTGGAAGAGATACGAGACGCGGATGAACCTGAAGGCCAAGGAGCGGCTGCTGCTGGAGAACGACCTGCGCATCGCGCTGGAGCTCGGACAGTTTCATCTCGTATACCAGCCGCTCGTCGATCTGGAGCGCGACCATCTCGTCGGAGTCGAAGCGCTGCTCAGGTGGCGGCATCCGCAGAAGGGCGAAATCTCCCCTGTGGAATTCATTTCGCTGTGCGAGGAGAACGGATTCATTTTGCCGCTCGGGGAATGGGTGCTTCGCAACGCCTGCGAACAAATGAAGATGTGGCACGACAGGGGATTGCCTCCGATCGTGCTGTCCGTCAACCTGTCCATTCGCCAATTCCGCCAGCACGATCTGTGCGCCCGCATCGAGAAGGTGCTGACGGAGACGGGGCTGGCGCCTCAGTGGCTGGAGCTCGAAATCACCGAGAGCATTATGGCCGACGTTGCCTACGCCACGGAAATGCTGAAGCAGCTCAAGAAGCTGGGCGTGCGGATCAGCGTCGACGACTTCGGCACCGGCTACAGCTCGCTGTATTATCTGAAGCGGTTTCCGATCGACAAGCTGAAGATCGACCGCGCGTTCGTGGGCGACGTGCTGACGGATCGCAACGACGCGGCGATCGTGTCCGGCATTTCGGCGATGGCGCGCAATCTGGAGCTGACGGTGACGGCCGAAGGCGTCGAGAACGAGGGGCAGGTCGCTTTCCTGAAGCAGTTGAAATGCCAGGAAGCCCAAGGCTACTACTTCTCCAGGCCCGTCCCGCCCGAGCAGTTCGAGAGCTTGTACGAGCAGGATAAGGCAAAGAGGCAGACGGCGGGATGAGGGGCGCGGCGGAGGAAAAGGGGACCGTGCGGGTGTTCGCGTACGGTTCGCTTCTGCCGGGGCTGAGCAACCACGCGGTCGTCGAGCCCTATCTGCTGTCCGCTGTACCCGGGGCGGTTCGCGGCCGGCTTGTCGATGCGGGCCCGTATCCGGCGCTGCTGCTGGACGGTTCGAATCGCATCGTACGGGGAATGTGGATGGAGATTGCGAGGGAAGGCTTGCCGGTGCTGGACGAGCTGGAGGATTTTTACGGCATCGAGGAGCTTAACGATTACGAACGGGTGCGGCTGGCGGATGCGCATCGGCCGGAGCTGACGGGCTGGGGCTACGTCTGGACCGAATCCAGAGGTTTCCCCGTCGTGGCGGCGCAGTGGTGGCCGGACGTCTTGCGCGGGCGGTCGTCGTCGAATTAATGTTGCGGAAGAGGAGCTTTCCCGGATCGTTTTATGACGTCGGGAATGCTCCTTTTTAGTGTACAGCGGCATGAACGGGCTTTGCGGCAAGTTGTGGCGAATCCCGAACAATCGCGGAGAAAGGCGTGGGATGCCGTCCCTTGCAGTTGATGCGGCAGAACGGTTCGGGTACGATAGAGTTGCCAAACTGCGGGACTCGTAAGCGACACCTCGTTTGTAATGATAGGATGGAGGTTGCATAGATGTCATTTTTGCTTAAGTCATGGTTTATTAACGGAAGCTTGCGCCGGCGCTCCCTTGCTTTGCTGCTGCTCGGCGTCGGGCTGGCGCTGTATTCGATTGTCGGCGTCGCCGGGCGGGCAGAGGCCCATGCGGTGCTGGAGAAGGCGACTCCGCAGGCGGATTCCCGCCTGGACGTCAGTCCGGAAGCGGTCGAGATCGTCTTCAACGAGAGACTGGACAGCGGAGGAGCGAAGCTGCTCGTGCTCAGCGAATCGTCGCGCGACGTCGCGAAGGGCGAGATCGAGCGGATCGAAGAAGGCAAGGGTATCCGGATCGGACTGCCGAAGCTTGCGGAGGGACATTATACCGTCTCTTATTCGGTCATCTCGGCGGACGGGCATCCGATCTCCGGGGCGTACGTGTTCACGGTCGGCAATCCGGCTCCGCTCGACGCGAGCAAGCTGAACCCGCACCAGCAGGTCGGACATGCCCACGATCACGGCGGTTCGGGGCTGGACGCGGACTCGTTCCTGCTCTATGCGGCGAGAATTCTGTATTACGCCGGACTGCTCGCGACGGCGGGCCTGGCTATGTGGAGCTTGCTGCGAAGCATGTCCCAGGTCGTCCGCGACACGCATTCGCGTTCGCTCGGCCTGTCGGGGAAATTCGCGCTTATCGCCACGCTTGCCTACGTCTTCTTCAGCTTGCGCGATCTGGGGCAGGGGGAGCCGCTGTCCGAATGGGGACGCATCCTGACGGAGACGACGATCGGCAAGCTGTACATCGCCGAGCTGCTGCTGGCTCTGGCCGCTCCGCTGCTTCCTTCGCTGGGAGCCGCCGCGCGCGTCGCATGGGCCGCAATCGCGCTGTTCGTCGAATCCTGGTCCGGGCACGCCGCGGCGTTTAACCCGGTCTCTTATACGGTAGGACTGGATTATGCGCATCTTCTGGCCGCCGCCTTGTGGAGCGGAGGGCTTCTGCTGCTGCTCGCGGTCTGGTTCAAGGAACGGCCGGAAGCGGGCCGGTTCGCGCTCGTATTTTCCAAGTGGGCGCTGATCTCGTTCCTCGCCCTGTGGGTGACGGGTATTTTGTCCACGCTCAAATATTTGCCGTCATTGGAATACTTGCAGTATACGAACTGGGGAAAATGGCTGATCGCCAAAGCCGCCGTATCCTTGCTCGTGGCCGTCACGGCATTCTTGATCCGGCTGCGTCTGAAGAAGGGAGAGCTTCCCCGGGGCAGCCTGCTGAAGGTCGACGTTGGACTGCTCGCGGGAATCGTGCTCTGCGTCGGAGTGCTGACCTACCAGACTCCGCTGCCGGTTAACGAACCGCTGAGCTATCACAAGATGGGCACGGACATGCACGTGACGCTGCGCATTTCGCCCAACGCTCCGGGAGACAACCGGTTTAATCTGAAAATATGGCTGCCGGAATGGGTCGGCCAAGGGGAGCCGAAAAACGTTCAGCTCCGTCTGCTGCCTCTCGACAAGGAGGGGATGGGGTATATCGACGTTCCTCTCCAGCTTTACGAAGACGAGGAAATGGACGCATTCCCGGATTACAAGAAGTCGACGTATACGGCGCAGGGACCTTATTTGCCTTTTGCGGGACAGTGGAAGGCGCAAGTTCGCGTCACCGATTCAGAAGACACGGAGCGGGTCGTCGAGACGACTTATCGGATTTACTAGCGGTCGGCAGAGCGCTGGCGACTGCGATCGGCGGGGCGCCCAAAGGATGCGCATCGGCTGCGGGGATACCGAAACGAGAAGAAGCTCCGGCTGCGGCTGCGGCGAACTTGGCGATAACGGAGGAAGGGACGTGCGGGCCGTATGGATAACCGGAGCAAGGACAGAAGGATCAAATGGCTCATTTTGCTTATTCCGACGCTGACGATCGGCTTGTGGGAATACGTCCGGCATGCCTTCCTGCTGCCGTACGTGTCGATGGAGCTGGGCAACCTGCTCGCGCCGTTCATCGTGCTTGCCGTCACGTTGACGCTGGTGCGCAGCCTGTTCGCGCGAATGGAGCAGTCGCAGATGGCGCTGCAGCGGGAGAAGGAGGCGAAGGCGGCGCTGGAGGAGCGGGAGAGCTTGGCCCGCGAGCTGCACGACGGCATCTCGCAATCGATGTTCCTGCTCGCCGTCAAGCTGGACCAGCTGGACGAGCTGAGCCGGGACGGGCCGGTGCGGGAGCTGGCGGGAGGGCTGCGCGAGACGGTGCGGGTCATGCACGAGGACGTGCGCCAGGCGATCGCCAATCTCCGTCAGCCGCCTTCGCCCGATTCGGCCGCATGGGTCGTGCCGCTGCGGGAGCTGCTCGGAGAGACGGCGGAGCTGTCCGGCGCACGGGCGGAATTTGTCTGGACGATTCCGGACGACGGCTTGACCGATAAGGAGAAGGTCGAGCTCCACGCCTGCGTCCGCGAGGCGCTCGTCAACGTAAGGAAGCACGCGCAGGCCTCCCATGTGTACGTCGTCGGGGAGCCGGACGGAGCGGGCGGCTTCCGCTGCCGCGTCGAGGACGACGGCGTCGGCTTCGACGGCGATCCGCTTCAGGCGCAGGGCCGGTTCGGGCTGCGCATGGTGCGGGATCGGGCCAGGTCGATGGGCTGGTCGTTCCTGGCCGAGCGCCGCGGGGAGCGGACGGTCGTAGAGCTCGTCAAGAGCGGAAGGAAGGCGGAGAAGGGATGAGCAGAGTCGTTCGTTTGCTGCTGGCCGACGATCATCGGCACGCGAGGGAAGGGATGCGGACGATCGTGTCCGCGCTGGAGGAATTCGTTGTCGTCGGAGAAGCGGCCAGCGGCGAGGAAGCGCTCCGGATGACGGAGGATCTGGCGCCGGATATGATCCTGATGGACATCAACATGCCGGGCATGGGCGGATTGGAGGCGGTCAAGGCGATCAAGACGTCTTTTCCCGCGGTGAAAATCGTCATGGTGACCGTGTCCGACGACGTCTCGCATCTGTTCGAGGCGCTGAAGAAGGGCGCTCAGGGGTATTTGCTGAAAAACCTGAACCCCGCCGCCTGGCGCGATTATTTGCGCGCGGTCGCCTTCGACGAGGCGCCGCTCAATCCCGAGCTGGCGATGTCGATTCTTCGCGAGTTCGCGGAGCGCAAATCAAGCTCTTCGGCAGGCGCGCCCAGAGACCGGGCGACGGACGACGGCGGGTTGACGCCGAGGGAGCGCGATATTTTGCAGGAAGTGGCGCGGGGGCAGAAAAACCGCGAAATCGCGCTGTCGCTCGGCCTGTCCGAGCACACGGTGAAAAACCATCTGAAAAACATTTTGCAGAAGCTTCATCTCGACAATCGGGTGCAGCTGACGCGTTACGCGTATGAGCGGGGAATCGTCGAGCCGGAATAGGCGAAGCGGTTCCCGTTTCAATATTGTCACAATGAGCGGGGCGAAATGACTCTTTCGAGTCATGCGCGGAGTGCGGGGAACGGGCTATACTGTGGAATATCTTAGACTAATCGAATCTGAAAGGTTGGATATTTCATGAAAAAAAGCGTATCTTTGCTTCTCGTTCTGTTGCTGACGATCGGATTTGCCGGATTGGCCAGCGCGCACGTGACGGTGCAGCCGAAGGAGGCGCCGGCGGGCTCCTATCAGGTGTTCACCGTGCGCGTGCCTTCCGAGAAGGACGCCGCTACGACGCAGGTGAAGGTGGCGATTCCGGACGGCGTCAACATCAGCCGTTTCGAGCCTAAGCCGGAATGGACGTACGAAGTCGAGAAGGGCGCGGAGGACAAAATCGTCAGCGTCACCTGGAAGGCGACCGGCAGCGGTCTGGGCGCGACGGAGTTCGGCGAATTCCGCATGCAGGGCAAAATCGCCGACGATGCCAAGGAGCTGAGCTGGAAAGCGTACCAGACGTACTCCGACGGCGAAGTGGTGGAATGGACCGGCGCTCCGGACGCCGACAAACCGGCTTCCGTGACGACGGTAACGGCCGCGACCGGAGACGGCCACGGCGACGGTCACGGCGCTTCGAGCGGAGCCGCCGCGAGCGAGGCCAAGGACGAGGGCGGCCGCGATGCGCTGACGCTGTCTCTGGCGATCGCGGGGCTGGCAGCGGGTATTCTGGCTCTGGCCATCGCGTTGTTCCGCAAGAAGGCTTAATCAAGGCGCGGCCAATCGCGCGGACGGACTGCAGGGAGCCCGCAACTCAATTAAGGGTTGACAGGAGCTCCCTTCGGCTGTAAAGTTTTTCATAGAATTCCACTAGGGGCGCCCGCAAGGGCTGAGATAAGGCGATGCCTTGGTCCCTTTGAACCTGATCTGGGTTATGCCAGCGTAGGAAAGTGGGCAATGTACGTCAGACTTTGGAAGGCGATGGCCGCAGGCTTCTTCATGCTTGCGTTATGGCTTTCGACGAGCTTGACACATTCAGCCGCTCCCTGCCGGGGCGGCTTTTGTTATGCGGCGAGTTGTCGCAGACAGGCGCAACGGCTGGGGCGGACCGCGCGTATTCACCGTCGCTTGCCGTATCGGCATGGGGGACGGAGTCGGTATGCATGCGCCTGAAATGGAGTCGTCGCCAAGTCTGTCCGTCGTTTCTTATCTTCTTACTCATGGCCTCCCAGCGGAATTTGACATTATGCCGCTTAAGGAGGTTTTTTGTTATGCCGATTATGACGACGCCGCTGCCGGGAAGCCGCAAGGTGTACGTGACGGGAGACAGGGAAGACATTCGGGTGCCGATGCGCGAGATCGCGCTGGAGCCGAGTTCGGGGAGGAACGGGCAGGAGGAGCCGAACGATCCGATTCGGGTGTACGACGCCAGCGGTCCGTATACGCAGGATGGTTTTCAGGCCGATGTGCGGCGGGGGCTGCCCTCCGTTCGGGGACGCTGGATCGCGGAGCGAGGCGACACGGTCGAGTACGAGGGACGCGAGGTGCGGCCCGAGGACAACGGCTTTGCGACGGCCGATGCGGCCGAGAAGAGGGGCGCGGAGGTGTTTCCGAAGCTGCATAACCGCTCTCTGCGGGCGGCGGAAGGGCGCAACGTGACGCAGCTGCACTATGCCCGCCAAGGGCTGATCACGCCTGAGATGGAATATATCGCGCTGCGCGAAGGGATGAGCGCGGAATTCGTGCGGGCGGAGGTGGCCGCGGGGCGCGCGGTTATCCCGGCGAACATCAACCACCCCGAGTGCGAGCCGATGATTATCGGACGTCATTTTCACGTCAAGATCAACGCCAACATCGGCAACTCGGCCGTCGCATCCTCGATCGAGGAAGAGGTGGAGAAGATGACGTGGGCGACTCGCTGGGGAGCCGATACGATCATGGACCTGTCCACTGGCAAAAACATTCACACGACCCGGGAATGGATCGTTCGCAATTCCCCGGTTCCGGTAGGCACGGTGCCGATCTACCAGGCGCTGGAGAAGGTCGGAGGCAAGGCGGAGGAGCTGAGCTGGGAGGTGTTCCGCGACACGCTGATCGAGCAGGCGGAGCAGGGCGTCGATTACTTCACGATTCATGCCGGAGTGCGGCTGCGCTATATTCCGCTGACGGCGAAGCGGGTAACCGGCATCGTCTCGCGCGGCGGCTCGATTATGGCGGCCTGGTGTCTGGCCCATCACAAGGAGAACTTCCTGTACACGCATTTCGAAGAGATATGCGAGATTATGAAAGCCTACGACGTCAGCTTCTCGCTCGGGGACGGTCTGCGGCCCGGTTCGATCGCCGACGCCAACGACGAGGCGCAGTTCGCGGAGCTGGATACGCTCGGCGAGCTGACCGAGATCGCGTGGAAGCACGACGTGCAGGTGATGATCGAAGGGCCCGGCCACGTGCCGATGCATCTGATCAAGGAAAATGTCGACCGGCAGATGGAAGTGTGCAAAGAGGCTCCTTTCTATACGCTGGGGCCGCTGACGACCGACATCGCTCCGGGGTACGACCATATTACGTCCGCTATCGGCGCGGCGATGATCGGCTGGTTCGGGACGGCGATGCTATGCTACGTGACGCCGAAGGAGCATCTCGGTCTGCCGAACAAGGAGGACGTCAAGGACGGCGTCATCGCCTACAAGATCGCCGCCCATGCCGCCGATCTGGCGAAGGGCCATCCGCGGGCGCGGCTGCGCGACGATGCGCTGTCCAAGGCCAGATTTGAATTCCGCTGGAGAGACCAGTTCAATCTGTCTCTCGATCCGGAGCGCGCGATGGCGTATCACGACGAAACGCTGCCGGCGGAGGCGGCCAAATCGGCGCATTTCTGCTCGATGTGCGGACCGAAGTTTTGCAGCATGCGCATTACGCAGGACATTCGCGATTACGCGGAGAAGCACGGCGTAGCGGAGGAGGAAGCGCTGGAGGCCGGCATGCAGGAGCAGGCGGAAGCGTTCAAGGCCGGGGGAAGCCGGATCTATGCTTAGGGAAGCGGAGGCGGAGGAGCGCTATTCCCGGCAGATCCGCTTCGCTCCGATCGGCGCGCAGGGCCAGCGGCGGCTCGGCGAGGCGAGCGTGCTCGTCGTAGGCGCCGGGGCGCTGGGGGCGTCGCTCGCCCAGCATATGGTCCGGGCCGGAGTAGGCCGCTTGCGCCTCGTCGATCGGGACTACGTGGAGCTGAGCAACCTGCACCGGCAGACGCTGTACGACGAGGAGGACGCCGCGGAGGCGCTGCCCAAGGCGGTCGCCGCCGCGGCGAAGCTGCGCCGGGTCAGCGGCAGGGCGCGGATCGAGGCTTTCGTGGCCGACGTGGATCGGCGCAACGCGGAGTCGCTGGCGGCGGACGTCGACCTGGTGCTCGACGGCACCGACAATACGGCGACCCGGCTGCTGCTCAGCGATGTCTGCTTCGGTCGCGGCATTCCGCTCGTCTACGGCGGCGTCGCGGGCTCCGAGGGAATGACCGCGCTTCTCGTTCCCGGCGACCACTGCTGCTTGCGCTGCCTGCTTGGCGCTGATGAACCTGACGGCGATGGAGCGCCGACCTGCGACACGCTCGGCGTTATCTCGCCCGCGGTGGAGATGGTGGCCGCTTTGCAGGCGGCGGAGGCGCTTAAGGCGCTGACGGGGAATCGCTCGGCGTTGCGCGGAACGTGGCTGACCGTGGACGCGTGGCATTTCGCTGTCAAGGAATGGAAGCTGCCGCCGCCGGTTGAAGCGTGTCTTTATTGCGGGTGGGGGGAGCCGACGGCAGCTGCCAACAGGGAGCTTGCGAAGCATGAAGGCTTTGTCCATGCAGAGGACGACTTGTCCAGAGAGGATCATGGAGACACGGCAGATGAAGACTTGTCGGGCGATGAACCAGAGAGTGAGGCGGAAAATGCGTTGCCGGGCGATGACTCAGAGGCAGAGACGGAAAATACGTTGTCGAGCGATGATTCCGAGGCAGAGAAGCTGGTCGTCCTGTGCGGAAGGGATACGTTTCAGTTGATGCTGAAGCCGTCGGTGTCGCTCGCAGAGTGGAGAAGGCGCTTGGCAGAGGCCGGCTGCGCCATTACGGCCGATAACCGCTATCTGCTGCGGGCCTCGACGGTCGAAGGCGAGCGAATCGTCATTTTCGCGGAAGGCCGCGCGCTGATTCAAGGAGCGGGCGAGTCCGAACGCGCGCTTGACATCTATCGGCATTATTTGAGCGACGAGACAAGGAGGAGAGCGGATGAGCGGTCCGTTGGATTTTAAGCTGTACGTCATTACCGGTGAAAATTATCATCCTGGACGCAGCATGATGGAGGTCATGGCTGCGGCTTTACGAGGGGGAGCCGATATCGTGCAGCTTCGGGACAAGGAAAGTCCGAAGCGGGAACTGATCGAGAAGGCGAAGCGGCTGAAGGAGCTGACCGCCAAATATGGAGTGCCGCTCATCGTCAACGACCATCCGGACGTCGCGCTGGCCGCGGACGCCGACGGCGTTCATCTGGGACAGGACGACTTGCCGATCGAGGCGGCGCGAGAGCTTCTCGGACCGCGGCGCATTATCGGCATCTCCACGCACCGGATCGAGCAGGCCCGCGCCGCGGAACGGGCGGGAGCGGATTATATCGGCGTCGGTCCCGTCTATCCGACGGGCACCAAGCCGGGACGGCAAGCGGTGACGACCGCTTATGTCGCGCAGGCGGCCGCGGAAATCCGCATCCCGTTCGTCGCCATCGGCGGCATTACGGAGGCCAATGCGGAGGAGGTGCTGCGGGCAGGGGCGAGAAGGCTGTGCGCGGTGTCCGCGATCGTCGGCCATGCCGATCCCGAATCTGTCTGCCGCAATCTGCTGGAGAAGATTAACGCCTGGAGCTTGGGGGAGCAGGCAGCTGTACCGGCATCTTTGCCGATATCCGTTGCGCAGACTTTGCCGGAGCGCAGGGACGTCCGAGAAATCGCGCTCACCGTCAACGGCCGCAGCGAGCGGACGCAGGCGGCTACGCTGCTGGAGCTGGCGGCGCAGTACAAGCTGGAAGGCCGCAGCGTCGTCGCCGACTTGGACGGGGCGGTCGTCCCGCGCCAGCTGTGGGGAGAGACGCCGCTGCAAGGCGGGTGCTCGGTCGAATTCGTTCATTTTGTCGGGGGAGGCTGAGCGCGGGAATGGAAATGAATACAATTGTGCAAGACGGGATGGTGATCGGGGGGCGGAAGCTGAAGTCCCGTTTTTTTCTCGGGACGGGCAGATTTCCGAGCCCTGCCGTTTTCCTTCGCGCGTTGGAGGCGTCCGGAGCCGAAGTCATTACGTTCGCGGTGCGCCGAATCAACCTGGACAACTATGAAGACGACGGCGTGCTGCAGCATGTCGCGGACAGAGAGTTGATTTATTTGCCCAATACGTCGGGGGCCGGCAACGCCGATGAAGCCGTGCGAATTGCCCGGCTGGCACGCGCTGCGGGACTGGGGGATTGGATCAAGGTGGAGATCAGCGGCAATCCGCGCACGCTGCTGCCTGATCCGTTCGAGACGCTTAAGGCGACGGAACGACTGGCCAACGAAGGCTTCACCGTGCTGCCTTATACGTCGGACGATCCGGCGCTGTGCCGCAGGCTGGAGGATGCCGGAGCGGCAGCGGTCATGCCGGGCGGAGCCCCGATCGGCACGGGGCTTGGCATTCTGAATCCGTACAACCTGAGCCTGATTGCCGAGGAGGCGCGGGTTCCCGTCATCGTGGATGCGGGTCTGGGATCGGCAGGGGATGCCGTTCAGGCGATGGAGCTGGGAGCGGACGGCATTCTCGCCAATACACCCGTCTCCAAAGCGGTCGACCCGGTGGCGATGGCGCGGGCGATGAGGCTGGCGATTGAAGCGGGGCGGTTGTCCCGGTTGGCCGGACGCATCCCTCGGAAGCGTTACGCCTCAGCCAGCAGCGAACCGGGGGGACGGCTGTTCATACCCGAAGCTTGGGAGGGGAAAACGTGAGCGGAGCGCCGGAAGGAAACGTGGAAGCGAGGCCCGCGACGGAGGTCGCGATGTCGGCGCAATCGACAGGGTTTGCGGAGTCGTTGCGAGCGGCAGGGGATGCGAAGTTGGCGCGATCTGCAGGGTTTGCGAAGTCTGCGCAATCGACAGAGGTACTGATCCTCGGAGGGGGCATCATCGGTTTGTCCAGCGCATGGGAGGCGGCCAAGCGAGGCTTCCGCGTTACAGTGCTCGAGGCGGAGGAGTTCGGCGGCCAAGCCTCAGGAGCGGCAGCTGGGATGCTGGCGCCGTTCTCGGAAAATACGGAAAGCCCCGATGCGTTTTTTCGGCTGTGCGCAGACAGCCATGCGCGGTATCCGGACTGGGTTCGGGAGCTGGAGGAGCTGACGGGGCGTTCGATCGAATTGCGCGGCAGCGGGAGTTTGAATGTCGCGTTTCACGAGGCGGATTTTCTGTCCCTGCGCGCCAGGCTCGAATGGCAGAGCCGGTACGGGACCGGATTCGAGCTGCTCGGCGCGTCGGAGCTGCGGCGACTGGAGCCGGAATTGTCCGAGCAGGCGCTCGGGGCGCTTTATTGTCCCGGCGAAAGCCATGTGTTCGCCCCGAAGCTGGTCGGCGCGTTGGAGGAAGCTTGCCGCCGGGCGGGCGTTCGGCTCGTTGCCCATGCCGGACGCGTTGCGGGTTTGGAGCGAGTTGCCGGCACGGGCGTAGCCGTCCGAACCGCGGGCGCGGGAAGCTGGCTGGCGGATCGGGTCGTCGTATGCGCCGGAGCCTGGAGCGGATTCGTGCGGGAGTGGCTGCCCGTCGACGTGCCGGTTCATCCGATCCGAGGGCAGATTTGCGCATACGATGGGAAGGGCGGCCGCATCCGCCATATGATTTTTTCCAGCCAGGCGTATTGGGTCGGCAAAAAAGACGGAAGCCTCGTATGCGGAGCTTCGGAAGATGTCGCGGGTTTCGAGCGGAGCGTCACGGAGCAGGGCATCGGGCGGCTGACGCGCTGGAGCGGCCGCGCGCTGCCTTATCTGCGCGACGTCTCTCCCTCTCGGGGCTGGGCGGGCTTAAGGCCCGCGACGCTGGACGGCTGGCCGCTGATCGGCTCCGTCCCCGAAGCTCCGGAGCTGATACTGGCGTGCGGCCATTATCGCAACGGCATTCTGCTCAGTCCGGCGACGGCGGCGATCGTCGGAGACTTGCTGCAAGGGAAGAACGACGGATACGGGAACGTCTTCGGGATCGAGCGCTTCTCCCCTGCCGGAACAACGAGGAGGGGACTAGGATGATGAGAGGCGTCGCTCGTTCGTCCGGCGAAGCTCCCGCCCTTCGCCGTTCGCTTGTTTTGACGGTTGCCGGCTCGGACTCGGGCGGGGGAGCGGGCATTCAGGCGGATTTGAAGACGTTTCAGGAGCTTGGCGTATACGGGATGAGCGTCGTGACGGCGGTGACGGCGCAAAACAGCTTAGGGGTGCAGCGCGTGGAGGCGGTCTCCCCGGACATGGTGGAAGCGCAGCTCGAAAGCGTGCTGTCCGACATCGGAGCCGATGCCGTCAAGACGGGGATGCTGCCCCAGTCGGCCCATGTTGAAACGGCGGCGAGTTCTTTTGCGCGGCATCGGGTCAAAAGGCTTGTCGTCGATCCGGTAGGCGCCGCTTCGGACGGCTCGGCGCTCATGGACGGCGGAGCGTTCGAAGCGATGAAGCGTCTGCTGCTGCCGATGGCGGAAGTCGTCACGCCGAACCTGCCGGAAGCTTGCCGGCTGCTCGGCGTCCGTTCCGACGACATTCGAACGATTGCGGATATGGAGAGATTGGCAAAGCGGCTGCTCTCGTTGGGCTCAAGGCATGTTTTTCTTAAGGGCGGGCATTGGAACGGAGAAGAGGCCGTCGACGTATTCGTCTCCGCCGAGCGTCCCGAGGAGACGCGGCTGTTCACGGGGCCGAGGTATCCGACTCTCCATACGCACGGAACGGGCTGCACGACGGCGTCCGCCATCGCGGCTTTGCTGGCGCAAGGGGCTCTTCCGGAGGAGGCATGCCGGGCAGCGAAGGCGTTCGTGGCCGCGGCGATCTCGGAAGCTTTTTCGCTCGGGGGAGGAACGGGCTCTCTCTGGCACGGCGCATTTGCGGAAAAGAGGCGGGTTTTGCGTTAATCGGCTTGATTGCGGTTCTCCGATCCCCTATAATGGTCAATAAATGCACAAATGCGACGATGGAGAAAAGTAAGCAGTGCCTTCTTACAGGGAGGGAGCGCCGAAGATTGCGAGCGTTCCTAAGAAATCAGGCTGCCGAAGTTCGCTCCGGAGCAGATCTCTGAACGTTCGGCTGCGGTCGTCCAGTAGGAGATACCGGCTTGCGGCCCGTTACGCCGCGTGAAGCGGGAATGTCCAAGCGCCGGATCAGGCGCGTGTCCGAATGAGGGCGGGGGCGTTCCAACAAGGGTGGTACCACGGTCTTTTCGTCCCTTACGGGAGAGAAGGCTTTTTATTTTGTCGCGAGAAGGAGAATGGTGATGAAGGAACGATTAGAGGCTTTGCGGAGCGAAGCGCTGGATAAGCTGCAAACCGTGGCGGACGCCGCTGCGCTGAACGATCTCCGCGTGCATTACTTGGGCAAGAAGGGGCAGCTTACCGAAATTTTGCGCGGCATGGGCTCGCTCAGCGCCGAGGAGCGCCCGATCATCGGGCAGGTCGGCAACGAGGTTCGCGCGGCGATCGAAGCGGTTATCGCGGAGAAGCAAGCCGGCTTTGAACAGGCCGAGACTGCGCGCCGTCTGCAAGCGGAGACGATCGACGTTACGCTGCCGGGCAAAAAGTCCGCCGTCGGCGCCGTTCACCCGTTGAACAAAATCGTCGAGGAAATCGAAGACATTTTCATCGGCATGGGCTATACGGTGGCGGAAGGTCCCGAGGTGGAGACGGACTTCTTCAACTTCGAAGCGCTGAACCTGCCGAAAAACCATCCCGCGCGCGATATGCAGGATTCCTTCTATATTACGGATGAGATTTTGCTGCGCACGCAGACGTCTCCCGTCCAGATTCGCACGATGAAGGCGATGAACGGCCAGACGCCGGTTAAAGTCATCTGTCCGGGCAAAGTGTATCGCCGCGACGACGACGACGCGACGCATTCGTTCATGTTCCACCAGATCGAAGGGCTCGTTATCGGGCCGAACATTCGCATGAGCGACTTGAAAGGAACGCTGCTGCAATTCGTCCGGGAAATGTACGGCTCGCAGATGCAAATCCGCCTGCGCCCGAGCTTCTTCCCGTTCACGGAGCCGAGCGCGGAGGTCGACGTCACCTGCGCCCAATGCGGCGGCAGCGGCTGCCGGATGTGCAAGCACACCGGCTGGATCGAAATTCTCGGCTGCGGCATGGTGCACCCTAAAGTGCTCGAATACGGCGGCTACGATCCGAAGGAAGTAACCGGCTTCGCGTTCGGCATGGGCGTGGAACGGATCGCGCTGCTGAAATACGGCATTGACGACATCCGTCATTTCTACGCGAACGATACGAAGTTCTTGAGCCAGTTCGCCAAAATATAGCGCGAAAAAAATTACGATAAAAACGAGGGGAGTTTCCCATGAACGTATCCTATCGGTGGTTATCCGATTATATCGATTTGAGCGGCATTCCCGCCGAGCAACTGGCGGAGATGATGACGCGGGGCGGCATCGAGATCGATTCCGTGCCGTCTCGCAATGCGGGCGTTACCGGCGTAGTCGTCGGCTATGTGAAAAAAAGAGAGAAGCATCCCGACGCGGATAAGCTGAGCGTCTGCACCGTCGACGCCGGAACGGGCGAAGATTTGCAGATCGTCTGCGGAGCGCAGAATGTCGGCGCGGATATGAAGGTGCCGGTCGCCGTCGTTGGCGCGAAGCTGCCGGGAGGCCTGAACATTAAGCGCGCTAAGCTGCGCGGCGTGGAATCGCAGGGCATGATCTGCTCTGCGCGCGAGCTCGGCATCAACGACAAGCTGCTGCCGAAGGAGCAACAAGAAGGCATTCTCGTGCTCCCTCCCGAGACGGAGATTGGTCGCGACATCCTCGACGTGCTTGCGCTGGACGACTCGATCCTCGAGCTCGACCTGACCCCGAACCGTTCGGACTGCCTCAGCATGCTCGGCGTGGCCTACGAGGTGTCTGCGCTGACCGGCCGTCCGCTAAATTTGCCCGATCCGGCAAAAGACATTTATTCGGCTGCGGAAGTCACTTCGGATTATGTCCGGGTGTCGATCAGCTCGCCGGAGCATTGCTCGCTGTACACCGCCCGCTACATTAAAGGAGTCAAGGTCGCCCCTGCGCCGCAATGGATTCAGAACCGTCTGATCGCTGCGGGCGTAAGACCGATCAACAACATCGTCGACATTACGAACTATGTCATGCTGGAATACGGCCAACCGCTGCATGCGTTCGACGCGGGCAAGGTAGCCGGCGGACGCATCGACGTTCGTCTGGCGCAGGCCGGCGAGACGCTCGTGACGCTCGACGACCAGGAGCGCAAGCTGGAGCCGCACATGCTCGTTATCGCGGACGCGGAGAAGGCGATCGGCTTGGCCGGCGTAATGGGCGGCGCGAACTCCGAAGTATCCGAGGGCACGACGGACATCATTCTGGAATCGGCGAAATTCGACGGCAGCACGGTTCGACGCACTTCGCGCCAGCTGGGCTTGCGTTCGGAGGCTTCCGCCCGCTTCGAGAAGGAAGTCGATCAGGACCGGGTCCGCGCGGCGCTGGACCGTGCGGCGGGATTGATTGCCCGTTATGCGGAAGGACTTGTGACGGAAGGCGTCGCCGAAGCGGAAGTGTCTGCGAAGCAGCCGGCCGTCATCGATCTGTCCCTCTCCCGCGTGAACGGCATGCTCGGAACGGAGCTGTCTTCGCTGGAGATCAAGACGATTCTGTCCCGGCTGCAATTCAAGGTCGAGGCCAGCGGCGACGATATCTGGAAGGTCACCGTTCCTTCGCGGCGCGGGGACATCTCCCGCGACGTCGATCTCGTGGAGGAGATTGCGCGCCTGCACGGCTATGACGAAATTCCGACGACGCCGATCGAAGGCCCGACGACTCCGGGCTCCCTGACGAAGCCGCAGGCGATTCGCCGCGAATTGCGGACGATTCTGACCGGAGCAGGGCTGCATGAGGCGATCAGCTATTCCGTAACCTCGCTGCCGAGAACGGAGCTGTTTGCGGAGCTGGCGGCCGGCGCCAAGCCGATTGCGCTGGCGATGCCGATGAGCGAGGAGCGCAGCGTGCTGCGTACGACGCTCATTCCAAGCTTGCTGGAGGCGGCTGCCTACAACCTGAATCGGAAAAACAACGATGTCGCCCTGTTCGAAATCGGCAACGTCTATCATACGGACGAAACGACGCTGACGAGACTGCCGAACGAGAAGCCGAGAGCGGCGCTGCTGCTGTTGGGCAACCGCCGTACCGCGGCATGGAACCGTACTGCGGAGCCTGTCGATTTCTACGATGCCAAGGGCGTTCTGGAGCAGGCGTTCGACCGGCTCGGCCTGTCCGGCCGCATTTCTTACGAAGCCGCCCAGCCGGCCGGCTTCCATCCGGGCCGCACAGCCGCGATCGTCATCCGCACGGAGCGCGGCAGCGAGACGATCGGCTACGTCGGCCAGGTGCATCCGGAGACGCAGCGCGAGTTCGATCTGCCCGATGCATATGTGGCCGAGCTCGAACTGGAGCCGATCTACGAGTATGCGGATGCGAGCATTGAATACCGCATCCTGCCCCGTTATCCGGCGATCGAGCGCGATATCGCGGTCGTCGTGGATCGGAGCGTCGCTGGAGGAGCGCTGACGGAGACGATCGCCGCTTCCGCCGGAGAGCTGCTGGAGTCGGTGAAGGTGTTCGACGTGTATACCGGAGAGAGAATCGGCAGCGACAAGAAGAGCGTTGCTGTGGCGCTTGTCTACCGTCACGCGGAACGTACGCTGACGGACGAGGAAGTCGGAGAGGCGCATGCCCGCGTGCTTGCGCAGCTGGAACAATCTTACGGCGCGGAACTTCGGAAATAGGCAGGAAACGATATGGGAGGCAGCGAATACATCTAGACGCCGGTTGGCGGAAGATGGTTCGCTGCTTTTGTTACATACAATTACTACGAATGCAATGGGAGGATCACGCCGTGAGCAGTCAGGATAAAACGCGTGTCACCGTTGACATATATGGAACGCAGTATACGATAACGGGACATACAAGCACGGAGTATATGAAAAGGGTAGCCGGAATCGTCAATGATCAGATGAACAAGGTGAACGTCGGTTACCCAAAGCTCGATCTGCCGAAGTTGGCCGTGCTCGCAGCCGTGAACATTGCGGACGAGCTTCTTCGCTTGCGGAGGGAGAACGAACAGCTACTGAAAACCGAGCATGACCAGCAGCTTCAGATCGAAGAGCTGGAAAGCGCCCGGTCTTCGTTGACGCAAGAACTCGAAGGCTTGAAGGAGCGATCCGCGCTGGAGCTGGAGGCGGCGAAAGAGCAGGCTGCTTTGGAGCTCAACGCTTTCGTTGAGCAAGCGGATTCGGAACGCGAGGAGCTTAAGGAGCGGGCAGCCAGGGAGCTGGAGTCGGCCCGAACGCAGGCCGCGGCGGAGCTGGAAGCAACCAAGACCCGGATGACTGAGGAACTGGAAGCGACCAAGGCTGCGATGACTGCGGAGCTGGATTCGGTCAGAGCGCAGACCGCGGCTGAGCTGGAGGCGGTCAAGTCGCGGGCGGCCGAAGAGCTGGAGACAGCGAGAACGGAGAGCGAAGCGAAGTTGGAAGCGGCGCGATCGGAGGCCGATGCGCAACTGGAAGCCGCGCGGACGGAAGCGGAGGCGAAGCTGGAAGCAGCGCGAGCGGAGGCAGAGGCGACACTGGAAGCCTTCAGGTCCGGCTCTGCGAAGGAATTGGAGGCTGCTCGAGAGCAAGCCGCAGCCGAGCTCGAATCCGCGAAGGCGCAATTCGCTTCCGAGTTGGAGGAGCTGAGGCTGAACTCCGAGTTGGAGGTTGCCCTTGCGGAAACCGCGCTTGAAACCGTCAGGAAAGAGGCGGCAAGCGAGCTGCAAGCGGTCAAGACGCAAGTCGCAGAAGAGTTGGCGCAAGCGGAAGCCCAGGCGGAGCAGCGTCTGACAAGCTTGAGAGCGAGCTTAAACGCGGAGATGGAGCGGCGGAAGCAGGCTGCTGCGCAAGCGTTGCAGGCGGTCAAAGCGCAAGCGGCGTCGGAGCTGGAGCAAGCCGAATCGAAGGCGGAGCAGCGTCTGGCGAGCATGAAGGCGGGCTTGAACGCGGAGCTTGAGCGGCAGAAGCAAGCCGCGGCGCAAGCACTGCAGGCCGCCAAGACCCAAGCGGCATCGGAGCTGGCGCAGGCCCAAGCGGAAGCGGAGAAGCAGCTGGCGAGCTCGATAGAGCTAAGCGAAGAGCTTGAGCGGCTGAAGCGGGAGGCCGAGGAACTGGCGCTTGCCAAAGCGCAAGCCGAAGCGGATCTGCAGGCAGCGAAGCAACAAGCCGACGCGGATTTGCAGGCAGCGAAGCAGCAAGCCGAAGCCGATCGTCAGGCGCTGGAGAGGAAAGCCGCTTCCGAGCTCGAAGAAGCGAAGCTGGAGGCTGAACTTGAACTCGAACAAGCGAAGCTTGACGCCGACAATGCTCTGGAGGCTGCTCGGCGCGAAGCGGAGCGGAGTGCGGCCGACGAGCTTGCCAAGCTGGAGGAGGCTCTAGCCAGAGAAAAGGCGAACGCAGCCGCGGAGTTGGCAAGAGCGCAAGCCGAAGCCGATGGGCGCGCGGCGGAAGAGCTGGCCAAAATAAAAGCCCATGCAGCTGCTGAACTTCAAGAGCTGGAGGCGATGTACTCCGAGGAACTGGAAGCCGTAAAGGCGGAACTCGAGACATTGGCTTCCGAGCAAAGCAAATGGCGTTCCAGAGAGAAGGAGTGGCAGCAGCTGCGCGAACGGCTTGAGAGCGATGCGGAGCGGTGGGCCACGGAAGCGGAAGACCAGAGGAAAACCGTCCTCGAACAGCAGGAGATGCTGCAGGAAGTGGAAATGCAAACGACGGAGCGTTTCGACAAGCAGCAGGAAGCTTTGGAAGAAGCGCTGCGGGACAAGGAAGAGCTGGCCCGTGAGCTGTCCGAGCGGGACGATCAGGAACGGAGTTGGAGCGAGACGATCCGCGAGCTTCGGGAGCGTCTGTCCGAGTCTCAGCAGAATCAGCAAGCTGCCGCCGGCAGAATCCGTGAGCTGGAAGAGCGGGTCGCCGAGCTGGATCGCTCCCGTGCGGCGCTTGGCGAGGCCGCAGGGAGGGCTGAGCGTGAATTGGAAGCGGCGCTCGCGGAAGCCGCCGCAGCTCCTTCCCGGGAAGCGGACGCAGCAGCTCTGGACGAGCTGCTCGAACAAGCCGCGCTGGGCACAAGGCTTCGCACGGAGCTGGAGCAGCTACAAGCCGAGCATTCCAAGCTGAACGAAGAGTACAGAAAGCTTCAAAACGAGTACAACGAATGGATCGACATGCTTGAACAAGAATAACCGCAGCATATGCGAAAAAAAGGCGATTGATTCGGGTTTCTATCCGAATCAATCGCCTTGAACTGCTTAAAGAGGTTAGCTTAATGAAGTTAGCTTACGACAATCTTCGCGATCATGTCCGAGTGGCCTTGTCCGCACATGATGCTGCACCGGACTTCGTAAGTGCCCGCAGGCAAAGTGATCACTTTCGACTTGTTGCCCCTGATTGCGATGTCTTGTCCGACGACTTCGATTCCGTGGGCTCCGCTCAAGTTTTCCAGCGTTAATTTGACAGGCGTGTCCTTCGGCAAAGCGTATTCTTTCTGGTCGAACTCCCAGTTGCTCGCTTTTATGACGACCTCTTGGGAATAAGTTTCTTCGCTGGCCGAAGAGTTGTTCCCGGATTTTGTATCGTTGCCTCCGCATGCCGATAGAACGAGAACCAATGCCGCGAGGGTGAGAAAATAGGCGATTTTTCTTTGCATATCATACGACCTCCGTACCGATAAAATGGCGGACGGCTTATCTCTCTTTACGATTCCGCCTGCACAACATTGTACCATAAGGTCGTCTGCGCCTATTCCCTAATCTATGGCAGAGTCATGACATTATTTAAGAATTAGGAAAGCGTCCCGAATGCACACAAGGCCTCTTCGCCGATAACGAGGAGGCCTTGCGCATTCATTCCGTCAGCTTCTGTGTTTGCCGGCTTCGTACGGGGACGCGATCGGAATGAACAGATCGATAATCCCGATCACGAGAGCCGCCAGCAACGAACCGATAATCGTCACTTCGACGTGGCCGACGACAAACTGAGCCAGCCAGATAACGAGGGCGCTGCATAGGAATCCGACGATTCCCCGTCCGAACGGAGTGACTTTTTTACCGAAGATTCCTTCGATGATCCACCCCAGCACGGCGATGACGACCGCGAGCATAAGAGCGCTCCAGAACCCGCCTACGGAAAATTGAGGGACGAGCCAGCCGACGACCATCAAGACGATGGCAGCGACGATGAAGCGAACGATCGTGCCGATGACATTCATTTTTTCGACCTCCTTTGGATGTAGTTTATCCCGAGATTCGATCCCTATGAGTCGACGGCGAAAAAGTCGGAAAATCCGTTGCTTTCGCATGGATGAAGGATTCGGCTATAATAAAGGCGAAGGAGATGACAGTTGCCGTGAACGAGAAGGCTTTACATACACTGGAATACGATAAAATCATTCGCCGGCTGACGGGGCTCGCTTCGACGAGCTTAGGCAAAGAAGAAGCGGAGAAACTGACGCCCAGCCGCGAGCTCGAGATCGTAAAACGCCGGCTGGCCGCTACGGACGAAGCGGCTAGAGCCGTCAGCCTGAAAGGGTCGCCGCCATTCGGAGGGATTACGGACATTCGATCTTCCCTCCAGCGCGCCAAGCTTCAGGGGATGCTTCAGCCCCCCGAGCTGATGGAAGTCGCGCAATTCATTATGGGGTCGCGTCGGCTGAGCCGATTCATATCGTCCGCAGGGGAGGAGACGGAGCTTCCGCTGCTTCTGGATCTGTGCGAACCATTGACCGACTTCAAAGCTTTGGAGGACGAGATTCGCAGATGCATCGACGAGCAGGGCGACGTGCTCGACTCCGCCAGCCCGGAGCTGGCTTCCGTCCGCAGAGACATTCGGGTCAATGAAGGACGCGCCAGAGAAAAGCTGGAGAGCTTGATCCGCTCCTCCTCGGTTCAGAAAATGCTTCAAGAAACGTTGATCACGATGCGCAACGACCGCTACGTTATCCCGGTGAAGCAGGAGTATCGCGCTCATTTCGGGGGCATTGTCCACGATCAATCGGGGAGCGGCGCGACGTTGTTTATCGAGCCTGAAGCCGTCGTGCAGATGAACAATAAGCTCCGCGAGCTGAAGATCAGGGAGCAGAACGAGATCGAGCGCATTTTGCGCAAGCTCACTTCCGAGATCGGAGAACGCGCGGACTTGCTTGCGGGAGATGCCGAAATTCTCGGGATCATCGATTTTATTTTCGCCAAAGCGTCTTTAGCGCATGCGTTATCCGCCACGCTTCCCGTTATGAATGACGAGGGCAAAATTCTTCTGCGCAGAGGCAGGCATCCGCTTCTGGACATAAAGACGGCCGTGCCGATCGATATCGAATTGGGCGAGAGCTACACCTCGATCATCGTAACCGGTCCGAATACGGGAGGGAAGACCGTTTCCCTGAAAACGATCGGATTGCTCAGCCTGATGGCGATGTCCGGTTTGTTCGTGCCTGCCGAAGACGGCAGCCGGCTTTGCGTGTTCGACGGCATTTATGCCGATATCGGGGATGAGCAAAGCATCGAGCAAAGCTTGAGCACGTTCTCCAGCCATATGACGAATCTGATTTCGATGCTGGGGCAAGTAACCAGCCGCAGTCTGGTATTGCTCGATGAGCTTGGGGCGGGTACGGATCCCGCGGAAGGCTCCGCTCTTGCTATCGCGATTTTGGAGCATCTTCAGAAGCTTGGCTGCAGGCTGATCGCGACGACTCACTACAGCGAGCTGAAGGCTTACGCCTACAATCGGGACGGTATTATCAATGCAAGTATGGAATTCGACGTGGCTACTTTGCGACCGACTTACCGTCTGTTGGTCGGCGTCCCGGGAAGAAGCAACGCATTCGCGATTGCGGAGAGGCTCGGTCTTCCGAAGAGCATTATCGATCATGCCCGTGGCGAAGTGAGCGAAGACGAATTAAAGGTCGATTCGATGATCGCTTCATTGGAGCAAGATCGCTTGCAAGCCGAAACGGAACGGCGAACTGCAGAAATGTTGCGACTTGAGACAGAGAAGTTGCGTAAAGAAATACAGGAGGAGCGCTTCAAGTTTCAGGAGCAGAAAGCGAAGCTGTTGGATGCGGCACGCGAGGAAGCGCGTCAACAGGTGGCCAAAGCCCGGCGGGAGGCCGAGGAGATCATAGCCGATCTTCGTAAGCTGGCCTTGGAAGAAGGAGCATCTGTCAAGGAACATAAGCTGATCGAAGCCAAGAAGCGGTTAGAGGAAGCGATTCCCGACCCTGTCGCCAAGCCGGCTCGCCATAGCGGAACGAAGCCTGCGAAGATCGAAGCGGGAGACGAAGTGAAAGTTCACAGTCTGAATGGGCAAAAAGGGCATGTCGTCGAACTCACAGGAAGCGGAGAGGCCGTCGTACAGCTTGGCATTTTGAAGATGAAGGTTCCTGTGGCGGATCTGGAGCCGACGCGTGCGGCTTCGGCCGGCAAAGCGCCCGCGCAAGCGACAACGGTCAAACGATCCCGAGACGAGAACATTCGCACCGAGCTGGATCTGCGCGGGATGGCGCTGGACGAGGCGATTATGGAAGTGGATCGTTTCCTTGACGAAGCTTTTCTTGGCAATCTGGGGCAAGTCTACATCATACACGGCAAAGGTACAGGCGCTTTGCGCAGCGGGGTGCAAGATTTTCTCAGGCGTCATAAGCACGTCAAAAGTTACCGGTTAGGCCAATTCGGGGAAGGCGGCGCGGGTGTATCCGTAGCCGAGCTTCATTAACGGGAGGTCTTGCGAATGCAGGATGTTGTCGATTCCATCATGTCTCAGCCTTTTCTTGCGGTATTGGCTTATTTCTCCGTAGGAATACTGGCGTTGATCGTCTTTCTCTCGTGCTTCGAATGGGTGACGAAGTACGACGGGTGGAAGGAAATCGGCAGAGGCAACTTGGCGGCAGCGATGGCGACCGGAGGCAAAATATTCGGAATTTGCAACATTTTCCGTTTCTCTATCGAAGCTAACGATACGATTTATCAAAGCATTTTGTGGTCGGCCGTCGGATTCGTTCTGCTGCTCGTCGCTTATTTTCTGTTCGAGTTTTTTACCCCGGTATTCCGGGTCGACGAAGAAATCGGCAAGGATAATCGCGCGGTAGGGCTGCTGTCCCTCGTGCTGTCCGTTTCTTTATCCTACATCATCGGCGCAGCCGTCATCTAAGCTCGGAGGGAACAAACGTCATGAAGTATTTGTGGGGAACTTTGCTTGTCTTGGCGATCTTGTTTATCGCGGTTGGCGTATTTTATATGATGAAGGAGGCGTAAAGCCCAAATGTCGGTCATAATTTGCCCATGGTGTCAAAGCGAAATCCTTCAGGAAGAAGGAGAAGAGCCGGAGAAAATATGTCCGGTGTGCGAAAACGAACTCGACGGCTATCGTACGCTGCAATTCAGTATCGGTGAGGAAGAGGACGAAGAGGAAGAGGACAACGAGGATATTGAAGAGGAAGAGCGTTCGATTTCCATCGATGACGAGGATCTCGGTTGGCTGGACGACGAGTCGTTGGAATCAAGCGAGGATCTGGAGCGTTTCGAAGAGGGCGTAGAGTCGTTGTACGACGAACAGGAATTCGTTCCCGAATGTCCGCTTTGTCACGAGTATATGATTGAAGCCGGGGAGCGTATTGTCGGAGCTTCCGAGTTCGCCCCGCGAGTACCGGACAGTTTGGGAGAACCTTTGCTGGAAGCGCCGTTTAAATTGACGATGTACGTGTGCCCTTCTTGTTTTACCGTACATTCGTTTCTCGGCGACGAAGATCGCCAACGGCTTGTCCGCCGCATAAGTCAAAGAGATAAGGAGAACTTGGTATGACCCGCATTGTCAATTCCGTAATCGAACTGATCGGGGACACTCCTGCCGTCGCATTGCGCCGCTTGACCGGACCGGAGGACGCTGAAGTGCTCGTCAAGCTGGAGAAGATGAACCCGAGCGGCAGCGTCAAAGATCGCGCGGCATCCGGTCTGCTTATGGACGCGGAAGCGCGAGGTTTGATCAAGCCGGGCAGCCTGATCGTCGAGCCGACCAGCGGTAATACGGGCATCGGACTTGCCATGTATGCGGCCGCGCGAGGCTACCGGCTTATTCTGGTCATGCCGGATAATATGACCGCGGAGCGGATCTCACTGCTCCGCGCTTACGGAGCGGAAGTGGTGCTGACTCCTGCGGCCGAGCGCATGCCCGGAGCCATCGCCAAAGCGCGTGAGCTTCTGGAGCAGAACCCGGGCAGTTACATGCCGAATCAATTCGAGAACCCGGCCAATCCGAATATTCACCGGACGACAACCGCCTTGGAAATTCTCGAACAGACAGACGGTCTCTTGGACGCATTCGTCGCAACTTCCGGCACCGGGGGAACGATTACCGGCACAGGAGAAGCGTTGAAGGAGAAGCTTCCCGGTCTGTATGTCGCCGTCGTAGAACCCGCCGGTTCCCCCGTGCTTTCCGGGGGTCAGCCGGGCCCCCACAAACTGGTCGGGACAAGCCCGGGATTCGTTCCGCAAATTTTGAACACATCGATCTATGATGAAATCGTCCAAGTCAAGGACGAGGATGCGCTGGAGACGACGAGACGTTTAGCCCGATTGGAAGGCTTGTTGGTCGGTCCGTCGTCCGGAGCGTCCGTCTGGGCCGCTTTGCAGATTGCCCGCCGCCTGGGTCCAGGGAAACGCGTGCTATGCATCGCTCCCGATACAGGGGAGCGGTACTTGAGCATGGATATATTTTAATGCTGGCTTAGCTCATGTATTCGGTAAGCCATTGACGCTCGCGCACTTTGCGGGCGTTTTTGTTTATGCCGCTGCTGCCCGGACCTTACGCTCGCGAAGCATGCCGTACTCGTTCAACGTGTAAATCGTCGTGCAGGAGGCAAGCATCAGGCTGGAAAGCGTCTCGATAAAATGATGAGAGTAGTTGCTTCGGAACCGGTACTCGTAATAGTAGTACAGCATGTTCCATTTGGACACGCGCCTGCCGTAATACCGCCGAATAAAGGCACGGGCTCTTCTGTGCATCCTCAGCATGACCCGCCGTACGATCGGCTGTTGCTGTGAGCGTTTCTCGCGACTCCAGAAGTCGAGCAGGAGCGTGGGCTCGGACTTGTGCATGGCCAGGCGGATCTTGCGCAGCAATCTTTCGGCTGTGCGCTGCTGGATGCTGAGCGTCTGAGACAGCTTGCGCGCGGAGCAGCGCTGACCCGAGGCAACCCAATAGAGGGCCACCATCCAATAGCGCAAAGGCAGCTTCGTGCGGTGCATCAATGTATTGGAAGTAATGGAGGTTTGCGTCTTGCAGTTGGCGCATTCGTATACGTTCCGCGTTTTGATCAAGCAGTATCGCATTTCTCCGCATTTGGTACAAATAAAGCCGCGCGGCCAACGAAGAGAAAACAAGTAATCTCGACAAGACTGCTCGTCCGGAAACAATGCCATAAACTTGCGAATGGACGCCATAGAATCCCCCTCC
>Ga0065721_10049747_pt1 | contig 27862 bp, 25 predicted proteins | sample Mesricmetagenome_FD_59108 | JGI IMG/M metagenome (GOLD analysis project Ga0065721, IMG submission 59108) | Mesophilic microbial community from rice straw/compost enrichment Sample: eDNA_1 v2 (version 2) | ecosystem: Engineered > Solid waste > Grass > Composting > Bioreactor | place: USA: Davis... | reverse complement strand
GGGGAGCCGATGAGAATTACGGCGGCGCTGCCCGATGACTTACAACGGCTCGAACGGGAGCTGCGCAACATTGGAGAGGAGCATTCGCGAACATGACTACGTCTACAGGTAAAACATTGAAAGTATATCATCTGCCGGTTTGCAGCACGTGCAAGCTGGCTAACAAACAGCTGCGGCAGATGGGCTATTCGCTGGACGATCAAGATATTAGGGAACAGCCTCCTACGGTAGAAGAACTTACGAAGCTGATCTCGCTGAGCGGATTGCCGATCGGCAAATGGTTTAATACGTCGGGAGACGCTTACCGCGAGATGGGGTTGAAGGATAAGATGAAGCAGCTGTCCGAAGCGGAGAAGATCGAGCTGCTCGCTTCGAACGGCATGCTGATCAAGCGGCCGGTCGTCAGCGACGGCAGCCGCGTAACGGTCGGCCATCGCGAGCCCGACTTCAGCGCCGCTTGGGGTGGACAATGACGCGCCTGACGCTGCGCTCGCAGCGGCTCGACCGGCTCGGATCGGCGATCTTCGCCGAAGTGGCGGGCTGGAAGCGCGAAGCGAGAGAACGGGGGCTCGAGGTAATCAGCCTCGACATCGGAAGTCCGGATCAGCCTCCCGCCGAGAACATCCGCGAGGCGTTGGCTGCAGCCGCGATGAAGCCGGACAGCTACAGCTATCCGGGGACGGAAGGGACGCTGAAGTTCCGCCGCAAGGTCGCGGAATGGTTCCAATACCGATTCAACGTCGCGCTGGATCCGGATCACGAGATCGTCTCGTTGATGGGCACGCAGGACGGACTGGGGCACCTGGCGCTTGCGATCACGGACCCGGGGGACGCGGCGCTGCTGCCCGATCCCGGTTATCCGGTGTACGGCGCGGGGCTTGCGGTTGCCGGCGTCGAGGCGATTCCGCTGCCGCTTGATGAGGCGAATGGCTATTTGCCGGATTTCGAAGCTGTTCCCGATGAGATATGGCGGCGCGCGAAGTTTATGATCTTGAACTACCCGAGCAATCCGCTATCCGTCACCGCTGACTTGGCGTTCTTCGAAAGGGCGGTGCATGCGGCGCGGAAGCATGGCGTACTGCTCGTACACGATAACGCGTACAGCGAGATGGCGTTCGACGGCGCGAAGCCTCCGAGCGTGTTGGAGGTTCCCGGCGCGTTCGACGCGGCGATCGAGTTCCACTCGTTATCGAAGTCGTTCCATATGGCCGGCACGCGCATCGGCTTCGCCGTCGGCAACCGCGACATCCTGGGGTCGCTTCGCGCGCTTAAGAATCAAATCGATTTCGGCGTATTTCTTGGGACACAGGAAGCGGGAATTGCGGCTTTAGAACAGGATATGACGGCACCGCGTCCTGTCGCGGAGTTATACGAGCGGCGTAGAGACGCATTCGTCGGCGCTCTCAGATCGTACGGCTGGAACGTGCCTTCGCCTGCTGCGACGATGTTCCTCTGGGCGCCGGTTCCGGAGGGATGGACGTCGCGGGCGTTCTCGCAAGCGTTGCTCGAGGCGACAGGGGTCGCGACAATTCCGGGGAATGCCTTCGGCGATAGAGGAGAAGGCTACGTGCGCCTTGCGCTCGTAGAACCGGAGGAACGGCTGCTGAAGGCGGCTCGGCGGATTGGGGAATTCCTGCGAACGGCGGATGCCAATAACTTCTCGCAGTAGGCGGTAGAGAAGTTTGGGCTCGAATGATAGAATAAACGGTAGATTATCGCTATTTATTTTATCGTATTGGGGCGGAATAGATTGCAAACATCGAATGATAGAGTATTGCTCGTCGACGGTATGGCGCTGTTGTTCCGCGGCTACTACGCCAACGCTTACGGCGGTTATATCCGCAAGACGAAAGCGGGGCTGCCGACGAACGCCGTCTACGGCTTCGTGAAATATTTGCTGGACGCTTGCCGCGAGTTTCGGCCGACGCACGTCGTCTGCTGCTGGGACATGGGCAGCAAGACGCTCCGCACCGATAAGTTCGCGGACTATAAGGGTAATCGCCCGGACGCGCCGCTAGATTTGATTCCGCAGTTCGACCTCGTCAAAGACGTCGTCAGCGGGTTCGACATTCCGAATATCGGCTTAGCCGGCTATGAGGCCGACGACTGCATCGGCACGTTATCCCGTCAGCTCAGTCCGCATATGGACGTGTACGTTCTGACCGGCGACCACGACATGCTGCAGCTCGTGGACGAGCGCGTGAAAGTCGCCATCATGAAGAAAGGTCCTTCCAACTACGCGGTCTACGATCCGGAGACGTTGCTCGCGGAGAAGCAGCTGACCGCTAAGCAGTTCATCGATCTGAAAGGGCTGATCGGCGACACGTCCGACAACTACCCGGGCGTTCGCGGCATCGGCGAGAAGACGGCGACGAAGCTGCTGAACGAGTACGCCTCGATCGAAGGCATCCTCGAGAACTTAGCGGAGCTGCCGAAGGGCGTCAAAGCGAAAATCGAAGCCGACGTCGAGATGCTCCACCTCTGCCGTGAGCTGGCAACGATCATGCTGGACGCGCCGGTCAGCTGCACGCCGGACGAGTGCGTATGGCGCCCGGAGCACACGAAGATCGCCGCGCTGTTCGAGGAGCTTGAGTTCAACAGCCTCGTGAAGGAAGTCGGCAAGCTGATCGCAGTCTCTTAATAGAGGGATAAGTACCTCTAAACGCGGCGCTGTGGCGGAGTTTCGGTGAAATAGAGGTACATGTACCTCTATTTGTTTCGATTTAGCGGATTTTCGAGAAATAGTGGCATATGTACCTCTAAAACGCTCGTGGTACGGGACTTCTGCGAGTTAAGATCACGTGGTGTCACTAATTGGTTTGTGGTACGGGACACGGCGAAATAAGCACACGTAGTGTTACTAAATGGCTCGGAGTATGGGACTACGGCGAAATAAGCACTCGTGGTGTCACTAAATGGCTCGCTATACGGGGCTACGGCGAAATAAGATCACGTGGTGTTACTAAATGGCTCGTGGTACGGGACAACGGCGAAATAAACACACACAGTAACTCTAAACAAAAGACCTCATTTTACCGAATATTACCTTATTCGATAGAGATGAGGTCTTTTTGCTATGATGAAGTTGCGTTTCAAACCTATCATCGCTTTAATCCTATGCGCCGGCATGCTCATGACCGGTTCCTATGCGGAAGTGGCCGCCCCGACAAGCCCGACGCCGCCCGTACCGCCAACAGCCCCGACCGTACCGGGTCCAGTCGCTCCTGCTGCACCGGAAGGCGCACAGCCGGAATCGTCTGCCGCTTCCGGCCCCGTATCCCCGTTCGCCTGCCCGGCGGACGTCATTCGAATTCCGCTCAACAAACGAGTGGATTTAGCCGCGTTGATCCGCTCTCCGGCAGACAGCGCGTATGCAATCTCGAATACGAAGACCGCGAAAGTGACCGGCGAAGGCTTGGTCGTCCCGCTCGCGAAAGGCGATGCAACCGTCCTCGCCAAAGGGTGGAAGCAAGAGTCGGACGGCACGTTCCGAGGCTACACCTGCGCCGCGCGAATACAGATCGTTGACGCCGAATCCGTGAAGCTGACCGCACAACCTAAAGCGGAGCTGCGCAAAATAAAAGTCGGCAAGAAGACTTTCGACGTTCAAACCGTCATGATCCCGAAAGGTATGCCTGTCGACATCGGCTTGGCGGGCAACGCGGTCGGCAAGGTCGAAGCGCTCAAGAGCCTAGCCGCCCGTCGCAAAGCGGATTTTGCCGTGAACGGGACGTTCTTCGAGGCTTACGACAAGGAAGGCGACCCGCAGGAGCCGCTTGGCAACCTGATCAAGGACGGTGAAGCCGTTCACTTGGGCAACTACGGCACGACGATCGGGTTCACCGCCGACGGCCGGGCGAAGATGGACACGCTGCGCATCAAAATTCAAGGCGGCGGCAACGGAAGCTATACGTACCCGAACAACTGGTACGCGACGTTCGTGAACCGTACGCCCAATCCCGAAGGGAATTCCTCAATCCTGTTCACTTCAGCGAGAGGCGCTAAGCTTGGCTTTGCCTACGGGACGGCTATCGTCGTCAAGGCAGGCGTAGTCACTCAAATCGCCGAGGACAAGGATGTCGCGATTCCGAAGGACGGCTTCGTCGTCGTGTTGAATGGAGCGGAACGCAAGTCGCTCCGCGCGAAGTTCGAAGTCGGGAAAAGAATACACTATCGGCTCAAGTACACGGATATGAACGGGAAAGAAATCAACTGGGGAGACATCGTCACCGCCGTCGGAGCGGGACCTCGCGTGCTCAAAGACGGTAAAGTGTACAACGATGCGGTGAACGAAGGATTTAAGCAGGAGAAAATATTAAGTACGCCTGCAGCCCGAAGCGGAATCGGAATCCGCAAAGACGGCAGCGTCGTAATCGTAACGGTTAATAAAGCGACGATTAAAGACTTGGGAGAAATTCTTCGTTCGCTTGGAGCCGTGCAGGGGATGAATTTGGATGGAGGCGCATCCTCGGGTTTGTTCGCGGCAGGCCGAATGCTGACCGTGCCAGGGCGGCTGATCAGCAATTCGCTGCTCTTCGGCGTCGGGCTGACCCGTTAGGCGTCTTTATCGCCCGGATAGACCCGCTCTAGATCTTCATGGAGCTGCTTGTTCTCGTAATCGTAAGGATTCGCGGCGCTTTGGTTATCTCTCCAAGGCGTGCTTTTCCCTAGAGAGGGCGAAGGAGTGGCGGCTCCGTACGGGCCTTCCGGAAACTCCTCGCTTGCCAGCTCCACTCGGACTTTCTCGATCATGACGTCATCTTTGACCGGCCTCTTGCTCTTCCTAGAACGGATCGGCAGCATGTTGGAAACCTCCCTAGTATCGGTTGAGTTTCCACACAGGATGCCCCGATCGCCGCCGGCTTAGTCGGTGAAGTTAACGGCTCCTAGCACGAGCACGAGAAACTGGGCAAGCTCCTCGGCTTCCTCTTCGTTAATGCGGAAGACGGACTCGAGCACGCCTTCCTCCTCGAGATCGTCCGGACCCAGTATGGCGCTGCGTCCGAACTGCAGGTCGGTGACGAGCTTCTTGCCGTAGAAACGGTTCGTCGTCACAATCGCCAGATCGAATCGTTTCAAGCTTGGCGTGATGAACGTCACGAAGCGGGTTGAGGTCTGCTCGGTGGAATCGGATAGAAAATCATAATCTTTCATTGGGGAATGAGTCCTCCTTGGCGCAAGTCGCTGTCCCCATTATAAAGCAACGCAGGGGTATTGCCTAACGTTAACAATTTTGATAAGGTGGAATTGTTCATGTTAGCAGGAGAGAGGAAGCACCTCATCGCCGATTCGGCGGGGGGTGCTTCTTTGCGTTATGACCGCGGATAGCCTCCTCCGAACGCTGCGGCTTGAACGACCATATCGCCGTCGTACGGCAAGAGGAGGAGCAAAGATGAACATCGTATTTCTGAATCAATTCGAGCGGGTGGCTATGCAAGGCGGACAGGAGGAGCGGGCGCACGTATTCATCGGAGAGCAGCAGGGCGTATGGAATGCGGGCTGGCGGTCCGCGGACGCAGTCGAGACGGCCGAAGAGGACGTTTGGTACGAAGGGATGAGCTGGGAGGAGCTGCTTGCCGCCTTCCGGTACGGCGTTGCCGGGAAGATGAGGCAAGGCTTCAGGCCGTTGATCGACGGCATGCTGGAGGAGACGCCGTTCTGGGAGCGCCGTCCTGCGCTGCCGCAGCTGCTGCAATGCTACGCTGACATGCAGGAGGCCGGCGAGACGGTGGACAAGCTTAGACAGTGGCGGCGTTCGAAGGCGTCCGCCGAGAAGAAGTCCGCCTACTTGATCGCGACGAACCGCGAGCTGCAGCTGCTGGCCGTCTACCTGCCCCGGACGATCGAGGAGCTGCTCGAAATTCCCGGCTTCGGCAAAGCGAAGGCGGATAAGTACGGCGGAGAGCTGATCGACGTGTTGAAGGACGAGGAGCGGCAGCACAAGTTCCCTTTGTCGGGCTGGGTACCCGAAGCCGTGTCCGCGGAGCAGCTGTCCGTCTGGTTATTCAGCCAGAAGGAGGAGAGGAACGGGAAGGCTCTGACCGCCGTGCGAGAGAAGCGCGCGCTGCTATTCGGAATCCGGGACGGCCGGACGTTAGAGCAGCTTGAAGCCGAGCTGAATTGCCCGCGTCGGACGCTGGTCGAAAGAATCGAGAAGCTCGACGAGGAAGGGTACGACGTTCTGTCCGTCGTGAACCAAGAATTGTCCGGGCTATCGGAGGAAGAGATCAAGCAGATCGAGACTGCGCTCGGCGAACTGGGCGACAAATACCTGAAACCGCTCCTTCGGCAAGTATATGGAGACGTTCGCGCGAATGAGCAAGAAACCGAGCGTCAGTACGTAAAGCTGAGAATGGCGCGGATTAGGTTCCGCCGGACAATCAGAACGGCGATATAAAGCCGGATACGGGAGCGTTCAAGGTTATATGGCGGCTGTGTTAACTTCTCCGACATCTGCCTGCGTGTTATAGTAGGCAGGAACTGCGAAAAGTACACCGGAGGCACAGTCACAATGAAAACCGATTCAAAAATGTCCTTATGGACGTTATCTTGGCCGATCATGATCGAGATGTTCCTGCAATTCGCGATCGGTACGGCCGATACGCTGATGGTTAGCCGCATCTCCAACGATGCAGTAGCCGTCGTCGGCTTTGCGAACCAATTCTTCAATGCGGTTATGGTCGTCTTCATGCTCGTCACGAGCGGAGCTGGCATACTGATCGCTCAGCGACTCGGCGCGGGGCAGCATCGCGACGCTCGCATGCTCGGCACGATGGCGATTATGATTACGAGCATACTCGGCGTCATCGTCAGCGTGTCAATCTTCTTCTCCGCGGGTACGTTAGCGGAGGCGCTTAACGTACCTACGGAGATCCTGCCGCTGGCCGACGACTATATGACGATCGTCGGCGCGGGGATGATTCTGACCGCGCTTAACGTGGCGCTAAGCACTTGCGTCCGCAATACGGGCGATACCAAATCGCCAATGTATATTGCGTTCGGTATGAACATCCTGCACGTTATCCTTAATGCATGCTTTATCTTTGGTACGCTAGGTTTTCCGAAGTGGGGGCTTACCGGCGTCGCGATCTCGACGGTTATCGTCAGATTGCTTGGAGCGCTCGTACTGCTTAGATTGTTCCGCTACGCCTTCGGCGCTAAGATTGCCTGGAGAGAGTTCCTGCAGGTGAAGGCAAGGCTGCTCAAGGACGTGCTTCGCCTCGGTTGGCCGATGAGCTTGAACGGCGCGTCGTGGACGTTATCCCAGCTGGCGATCTTCAGTATCATCGGCATTATGGGCACGAACGAGCTCGCAACCAGGACGTACATGAACACGATGGAATCGTTCGCGTTCACGGTCGGCTGGTCGCTGTCCATCGCCGCGCAAATCCAGGTCGCCTACTTCTTCGGAGCAGGAAAGCTGAAGGAAGCGTATACGAGCTGTTACCGCGCGCTCGGGATCGGCTTGATGCTCGTGACGCTGAATACCGGCATCATGCTCGTGTTCCGCGAATCGATCTTGAACTACTTCACCGAAGACGCTAAGATCATCGACACCGCGATTAAGCTCCTGTGGCTCAACCTGGTCCTGCAGCCGGGCAAGATGCTGAACATGGCGCTCGGGCAATCGGTAAGCGCGATCGGCGACGCCCGTTATTCGATGATGGTGTCGCTGCCGTGCATGTGGATTCTCGCCTTCGGGCTTTCTTACGCGCTGGGATTATCCGCGGAGTGGGGGCTGTACGGCGTATACGTCGGCATGATTCTCGACGAATATACCCGTGGCATCGTCATGTGGTTCCGCTGGCGCAAGCATCGCAGATCGGGCAAGCTGGCCGAGCAAGCAGGTCCGAAGCTGGACAGCATCGGCGCAGCCCGCGCCGGAGTATCGGTATAAATGATGAAAATGGGGCTGTCCCGAAGAGCGCAATTAACTAAAAATGAGGATGGAGCAGAGGTTATATCTGCGCCATCCTCATTTTGTTTCGCTTGGGCATACGATTATTCGTTCAGGATCTAGGGTTTGCTCTAGCTCATGCGCGGCTTTGTATGATTTATCGTACAGGAATTCGGGCTCGGTCTAGCTCATAGGAGGCTTTATACGATTTATCGTACAGGATCTCAGGCGCGGTCTGCTCATGCGCGGCTTTGTATGATTTATCGTAAAGGAATTCGGGTTCGGTCTAGCTCATATGAGGCTTTATACGATTTATCGTACAGGATATCGGGTTCGGTTTAGCTCATATGAGGCTTTATACGATTTATCGTACAGGATCTCAGGTGCGGTCTGCTCATGCGACGGCTATATAGCAAAGGGGTATCTCAGTCATTAACATCATGACAAGTGACACCCCAAATAGATACCGTCATAGCCAATCCTTCTTGCGGAACAGGTAGAACATCCCGATGCCAATGAACGTCATGAGAATAAGCAGAACGATCGAACCGGACTGATAATGCATGCCGGGTATGAAATCGAAGTTCATCCCGTATATCCCCGTTATGAAAGTAAGAGGCATGAAGATCGTCGTTAAGGCGGTGAACACGCGCATGATTTCGTTCGCGCGGTTCGCGAGGCTCGACTGGTACGCTTCTCGCAGGTTCGCCATGAGATCGCGGTACGTCTCGAACGTCTCGGAGATCTTCACGGCGTTCTCGTGAATGTCGCCGAAATACTTCTGGAGCTGGTCGTCGATCAGCCGAAGCTCCTTGCGGTTCAGCGTGCTGATCACGTCGCGCTGCGGTCCGAGCACCTTCTTCAGCCACAGAATTTCGCTTCGCAGACCGATAATCTCGGTCAGATGAGACTTCTTCGTATGCATGAGGATATCTTCCTCGAGACTTTCGATTCGCGCTTCGATCCGGTCGCCTACGGTGAAGTAGTTATCGACGACAAGGTCGACGAGATGATAGAGGAAGCGGTCGGCCGTATTAACCTCCTGCTCCCACAGGATCGGCTTGACGCTGCGCAGCTCGTTGATCTTCGTGCGCGTGACGGTAATTAAATAATGACGGCCGAGGAAAATGTTCAGCGCGCGCAAGAAAATTTCTTCGTCGTCGAACCGGATGCTATTGATAACAAGGAAATATTGATTCTCGTAGATTTCAAGCTTGGGGCGCTGCTCTTCCTCCTGCATGCAGTCCTCGACGGCCAGATCGTGCAAGCCGAATAGAGGCTGCAGCACGATAAGATCGTCGATGTCGGCGTCGATCCAGTAGAAGCCGCTGGACGGCGGCAGCAGCGTTTCGTTAATATCCTCGATCGGCGTGAATACGCCGTTGTTCACGAGCCTGATTTTCATAGGATTCGCTCCTTTGCATGATCGCTGACGTTCAGAACGTTCATGCAGGACGACATCCGCGTTGTGAACGGGAAGCCTTACCGGGCAAGCGAAGAAGCCGGTTCTAGAAGGTTCCCCTGCGCATAATCGGAATACCATCCTGCGTTCATATAGCTGATGCTCCCACTAGGACTGGGCGTATCGCCTTCCATTGCGGCTTCCCCCTTTTCTCCGTTCCTGTCGCGCTCGTACCGCGCGGTTAACGTGATAAGTATAATCCTCACCCCAGTTCCCTTTCAAGGAGAAAATACGACATCATGACGTGTAGCCGTGCGGCTTGACGGGTCCGGCGTTTTCGGGTACATTAAGGTTAGTTTAACCCACAACTGAAAACGAGTTTTGCCATCTTATCAAGAGCAGGCGGAGGGACTAGCCCGATGAAGCCCGGCAACCGGCGTCACCCAAGACGCACGGTGCTAATTCTTGCGGAAACAGCAATGTTTCTGACAGATGAGAAGGGCGCCGCGTACGATACCTGTTACACGACCCTTCTATTAAGGGTCGTTTTTATTATGCCATCAGAAGTTAGAGCAAGGAGGAACGAACATGCCGATCAAAGTACCGGACAACTTGCCGGCGAAGGAAGTACTAGCGGAAGAGAACATCTTCGTCATGGACGAAAGCGTAGCTTACCATCAGGATATTCGACCGCTGCGGATTGCGATATTGAATTTAATGCCGACGAAGGAAACGACGGAGACGCAGCTTCTTAGGCTAATCGGCAATACGCCGCTGCAGGTGGAAGCCGTGCTGCTCCATCCGAAAACCCACGTGTCTAAGAATACGTCCTCCGAGCATCTGGAGACGTTCTACAAGACGTTCGACGAGATTTCGGACGAGAAATACGACGGAATGATCATTACCGGCGCGCCGGTCGAGCATTTGCCGTTCGAGGAAGTGACGTATTGGGAAGAACTAAAGCAAATTATGGACTGGAGCGTGGATAACGTCACCTCGACGTTCCATATTTGCTGGGGCGCGCAGGCAGGACTGTATCATCATTACGGCGTGCCTAAGCACGATTTGGACGAGAAAATGTTCGGAGTGTTCACCCACCGCGTCACGGTGCCGAAAGACAAGCTGCTTCGCGGCTTCGACGAGCAATTTTTCGTGCCGCAGTCTCGGCATACCGAGGTACGGCGCGAGGACATCGAGAAGGTTCCCGGGCTCGTCATCCTATCCGAATCCGAAGATGCGGGCGTGTATATCGTAGCTTCGTCCAACGGCAAGCAAATTTTCGTTACCGGCCATTCCGAATACGACTCGACGTCCCTCAAGTGGGAATACGATCGGGACGTAGCCAAGGGCCTCCGCATCCATGTGCCTCGCAACTACTATCCGAAGGACGATCCGAGCCTCCTGCCGGTATCGACTTGGCGGGCTCACGCCAACCTGCTGTTCTCGAACTGGCTCAACTATTTCGTGTACCAAGCGACACCTTATGAGTTAGGCAAAGCGAATCCATATGTAGGGAATTACTCAATCTGAAGTTTCTTCTAAAATGATTGGAGGCTATTGGAACATGAACATCGAAAGCCGCTTGGCCCAAATCGGATCGCAGAACGATCCGGACACGGGAGCCGTCAGTTTCCCGATCTATAACGCGACCGCGTTCCGTCACCCGAAGCTCGGTCAGAGCACGGGGTTCGACTATTCCCGCACGAAGAATCCGACTCGGACCGTGCTTGAAGACGCGATCGCCGACCTGGAAAGCGGGGATGCGGGTTTCGCGTGCAGCACCGGCATGGCCGCGCTGCAAACGATATTCGCGATGTTCAGCCAAGGCGACCACCTGCTCGTATCCCTCGACCTGTACGGGGGTACATATCGCCTGATCGAGAAAATCATGACCCGGTTCGGCGTCACCGCATCTTACGTGGACACGAACGATATCGACGCGCTGGAGTCGAAGCGTACGCCGAACACGAAAGCCATACTGATCGAGACGCCGACGAACCCGCTCATGATGATTACCGATGTGGCTAAAGTATCCGCATGGGCGCGTAAGCACGGATTGCTCACGATCGTCGACAACACGCTGCTCTCGCCGTTCTTCCTGCGCCCGATCGAGCTTGGCGCGGACATCGTCATCCATAGCGCCACGAAGTATCTCGGCGGTCATAACGACGTGCTCGCCGGCTTGATCGTCACGAAAGGACAGGAGCTGTCCGCGCAAATCGGGTTCCTTCACAACTCGATCGGGGCCGTGCTTGGCGCGCAGGATTCCTGGCTGCTGATGAGAGGCATGAAGACGCTCGCTCTTCGCATGGAACGCCATCAGTACAACGCGACCCGCGTGGCGGAATGGCTGCAAACCCATCCGGCCGTGCAAGAGGTGTTCTACCCGGGCTTGCCGTCGCATCCGGGCTACGAGGTCCAGCAGTCTCAATCGTCGGGCAACACGGGCATTTTCTCCTTCAAGATGAAGGATGCCAGAACGATCGAGCCGATCTTGCGCCACATTAAACTCATAGCGTTCGCCGAGAGCTTGGGCGGCGTCGAGTCGCTCATGACGTATCCGGCCGTACAGACGCATGCGGACATTCCGCTTGAAATCCGCCAGAGCGTCGGCGTCGACGACAAGCTGCTGCGCTTCTCGGTCGGCATCGAGCATATCGACGACATTATTGCCGATCTCAAGCAGGCGATCGAGGCGGCAGAACGAGAAATCAACGGATAAGAGGGGACGCACATGGCGATACAATACGATTTCGATAAGCTGATCGACCGGAAGGGCAAAGCTTCTTATAAATGGGATCAATCCGAAAAGCTGTTCGGACGCGCGGACATTCTGCCGTTGTGGGTTGCCGACATGGATTTTCGTCCGCCGCAGGAGGTCGTCGACGCGATCGTCGCACGCGCGGAAGAGGGCGTCTACGGCTACACGATTCGCACGCAAGGCTACTACGACGCGATTATCGGCTGGCTCGAAAGACGCCACGGCTGGAGCATCAAGCAGGAGTGGCTGTCATCCTCTCCGGGCATCGTGCCTGCGCTTAGCTTGGCGGTCCTCGCGTTCACCAATCCGGGCGATAGCGTCATTCTGCAGTCGCCGGTCTATTATCCGTTCTACGACGTTATTAAGTCGAACGGTCGGACCGTCGTCGATAACGCGCTTGTGTTGCAGGATGACGGACGATACGTCATGGATTACGAGCTGCTAGAGCAGCAAGCGAAGAACGGCGCGAAGATGCTATTGCTCTGCACGCCGCACAATCCGGGCGGACGCGTATGGACGCGCGAGGAACTCGAACGCGTCGCAGATATCGCACGGAAGTACGATCTGCTCGTCGTCGCGGATGAAATTCATCACGATCTTGTATTCCCGGGTCACAAGCACGTTCCGTTCGCTTCGCTGTCCGAGGATGCCGCGCAGCGGACGATAACCTGCATCGCGCCGAGCAAGACGTTCAACCTAGCGGGTCTGCAGTGCGCGGCCGTCGCTATACCGAACGAGGGGCGCAGAACGAAGTACAATGCGCTGCTCAAGACGCTGTCTCTCCATATGGAAAGCTACTTCGGCATTACGGCGATGGAGACCAGCTATAAGCACGGGGACGAGTGGCTCGACCAACTGCTTGTCTACTTGGAAGGGAACTTGAACGCGCTGATCGAGTACGTCTCGAAGCGACTGCCGCAGATTAAAGTGATGCGGCCGGAAGGTACGTACATGGCATGGCTCGATTGCAGCGCGATCTCGAACAGTCCGCAGGAGCTGAAGAAGCTGATGTTCGAGGAAGCCGGAGTCGCCTTCACGGAAGGCTTGATCTTCGGCAAGCAGGGGGCGGGGCACCTGCGCGTAAACTTCGCGTGTCCGCGTTCGCTTCTGCTCCAGGCGCTTGAGCAGTTCGCAGACGCCGTGGATCGACTCCATATTAAATAAAAATTGAGATTATTCGCAAAAAAAACCGCGGGATATGATGATTTCCCGCGGTTTTCTTCCATATTTGCCTATTATGGTTTGGGAATTCATGCTACAATAGTGCCACCTGAACAGGTAAGGATGAGGATAATGTGAATGTCCAAGCGATAATCGGCCGTATAGCTCTCGCGTTCAAGATGACGCTTCCGGATCGCTCGTTGAAGTTTTTTCCTCCGGAATTTACCTTTAGACGCCCCGTTCTTTCTCTGCTCTCCAAGGAACATGCACAGAGCAAAGAATGTTATTTGGCGTTGTTCCGCCTGGATTTCTCCCACTTGCAGGACGAGGTGTCCGATGAAGTGTGGGGCCAATTGCAGGACGGCTGCCGCCGTCATCTTCGCATCGCGGCGCTCAGCTTGCTTGGAGAGCAGCGGGTCATCGCGCTGCATCAATTCTCGAGGACGGACTTCGCGCTGATCGCCAGCTCGGACGAAAGCACGGAGGATTATCGCAAAGAACTCGTACCTGAAAGATTGACAGCGGTTCTCAACGATATCAAGAGTTCGCTTGAGATCGGTCTGGCTGGTTCCCTGCCGGAATGGCGCAATTGCCTGCACATCGCAACCGGGTACGTTCCGATTGCGCAGGCGAGAAGCAACCGCAAGATACAGGACACGCTCGACGAGGCGTATCAGAGCGCATTGGCCGTAGCCACTGGCGTCATGACGCCCCAGATGAAGCAGCTTCGCGGGCAGATGGAGCACATTCTGGAGTCGGGCACGATCACGGTGCTTGCCCAGCCGATCATGGACTTAACGAGCGGAGACGTGCATGGATGGGAGATTCTAACCCGCGGGCCGGAGAACTCGGTTCTGCATTTCCCGGACGAGCTGTTCCAGTTCGCTTCCCAGGCCAGACTGCTTACGAGATTGGAGTTTATGGTCGTACGGCGCGCGATCGAAGAGATCGCCTCTCGCAGAATACGCGAGCCCGTCTTCCTTAACGTGACCGCGGTCACCCTGTCGCATCCGCTGTTCCTGGCACATGTGCTTAAATTGCTGGAGAAGCACCCGCCATTAAGCCCGCAGCAAATTTATTTCGAAATTACGGAACGCCACGAAGTGACGAACTTCAGGGCGATGGTCGATATTCTGCAGACGTACCGCAAGCATGGATTCCGCTTCGCCGTTGACGACGCAGGCTCGGGTTACTCGAGCATCCAGCTGATCGGAGAGCTGGTGCCGGAGCTGATCAAGATCGATAAGTCGGTCATTCAGCACGTAGACCGCATCGCGATCAAGGAAAGTCTGCTGAAGGCGTTCGTGAACGCCGCCCGTGAAATCCAATGCGAGCTCGTAGCCGAGGGAGTGGAGCGGGAGGAAGAGGTAGACGTGCTGTTCCGTCTGGACATTAAGATGGGTCAAGGCTTCTACTTCGCGAAGCCTAACGTACTGCTTCACGAGCACGAGAGAGACATGTTCAAGGAAACGAAAGCACGCATTCAACACCGCCGCGGTGAAGTCGCCTCTTGAGGTGACCCCGCGGTGTTTTTGTGTTACGATGGGATAAGCTTTAACGCGAGGTTAAACGACTAGGCAAGAAGGAGGATCCGGACATGAATCAGATCGACCGGATTTTACATCAGGCGCTACAAGGCGAACGTCTTCAACTAGACGATATCGTAGCCTTGTTCGAAAGCGACCAAATCGAGAAGCTCGGGCATACCGCGAACCAGATTATGCTGCGTCGCCACCCGGAGCCGATCACCACATTTGTAGTAGGCCGCAACGTGAACTACACGAACGTATGCGACGTATATTGCCGATTTTGCGCGTTCTATCGCGCTCCTGGTTCGAAGGAAGGGTACGTGCTTCCCGATGAAACGATCTTCCAGAAAATTCAGGAGACGATCGACGTCGGCGGCACCGAAATTCTGATGCAGGGCGGGACGAATCCCGATCTGCCGTTCAGCTATTACTTGGATTTGCTGCGTGCGATTAAAGAGCGGTTCCCGTCGATTACGATGCATTCGTTCTCCCCGGCTGAAATCCGCAAGATGCAGGTCGTTGCCGGCAACATTCCGCTAGAGGACGTCGTTCGCCAGCTGCACGAAGCCGGACTGGACTCTCTGCCAGGCGGCGGCGCCGAGATCCTGGACGACCGGACCCGTAAGAAAATCAGCCGTCTCAAGGGCACCTGGCGCGACTGGATGGACGTGATGACAACTGCGCACAAGCTCGGCATGAATACGACAGCCACGATGGTCATCGGCTTCGGCGAAACGATGGAGGAGCGCGCGCTCCACTTGCTCCGCGTACGCGAGGCGCAGGACGAGTGCTTGAACAACGGCTACCCGTCTCCTGGCTTCCTGGCGTTCATTCCGTGGACGTTCCAGCCGGAGAATACGAACATGAAGCGCGAGAAAGCGACGCCGGAGGAATACCTCAAGACGCTCGCGATCAGCCGAATCGCGCTCGACAATATCGATAACTTCCAATCCTCTTGGGTTACGATGGGGCCGGAAATCGGCAAGCTGTCGCTCTCGTACGGCTGCAACGACTTCGGCAGCACGATGATCGAGGAGAACGTCGTATCCGCTGCGGGCACGACGCATAAAGTGAATATCGAACTTATTCTTAAGCTCATTCGCGAAGCGGGTAAGATTCCAGCCCAGCGCAATACGAAATATCAAATTCTTAAAGTCTACGACGACGTGAACGAGACGGTTGCGAAAGACTACATCATGCAAAATTAACAGAATGAAGCTCCGAGTCGGGCGCGTGTGCCTGCTCGGAGCTTATTTCGAAGGGGAGTCCGAATTTCTTTGGCAGATCTGAAGGGACCATACAAGCTGTTGGCGTTAGACTTGGACGGTACGTTGCTCAATGATCGGAGCGAGATTAGCGAGACGAACGCGCTGTGGGTGAGAAAAGCTGCCGATGCGGGCATCACGGTGTGCGTGTCGACCGGCCGCGGATTCGTCAGCGCGCTGCCGTTCGCCGAGCAGTTAGGGCTGGAGACGCCGATGATTACCGTTAACGGCGGCGAAATCTGGACGAAGCCGCATTCGATTCATAAGCGGACGCTGCTGGCCGCGGATAAAGTGATGAAGCTGCACGCGATCGCTGAGCGGCACGGCGAGGCTTGGTTCTGGGCGTATACGACGCAATCGATATACAATAAGGACCGCTGGGTGGATGATACGCCGTCGCACGACTGGCTCAAATTCGGCTTCTATACCGAGGATACCGGGCTGCTTGACTCCATACTTGAACAGGTTCGTGCCATCGAGGGACTGGAGCTCAGCAACTCGTCTCCTTATAACATCGAGATCAATCCGGCAGGCGTCTCCAAGGCGTCGGCGCTGCAGGAAGTATGCCGGATGAGAGGCTTCGAGATGTCCGAGGTCGTCGCCGTCGGCGACAGCTTGAACGACATCGCGGCGATTCGGGAAGCAGGGCTCGGGGTTGCCATGGGCAACGCCCAAGACGAAGTAAAAGCCGCGGCGGACGTCGTTACGGGTCATCACCAGGAGGACGGCGTTGCGCAAGCGATCCGGAACCACGTGCTGCGAGACTAAATCAGACTCATCCTTGCGGAGGGGCGCCGGCGTTCCCGTTCGCGGCAATCATCAACCATTAGAGCCGATCGGCTTAACAGAGGATTAGATCACGTTGAAAAAAGATACTTTGCTCAAAAGCACGCTCATCCTAGCCGCCGCGGCGCTTATCGCTCGCGCGCTAGGGATCTTCCAACGGGTGCCGCTAGACTACTTCCTGCATAACGAAGGCAACGTCTACTTCAACTCCGCGAACAACCTGTACCTGCTGCTGCTGATGGTCGCCACGGCTGGTATTCCGAGCGCGATCAGCAAGATGGTGTCGGAGCGCTACGCGCTCGGCAAAATCGGCGAAGCCCAGCAGGTGTACCGGGCCGCGCTGCTATTCGGCGCCGTTACCGGCGTCATCATCACGCTGCTCATGATCGTACTCGCGCCGTTCATCGCGAATTCGATCTTAGGCTTGCCGGATGCGGCGGCATCGGTTCGAGCGATCGCGCCTTCGCTGCTGCTGTTCCCGATGATCGCGATGATCAGGGGATACTTCCAAGGACGGCAATTCATGACCGCGGGCGCCATCTCGCAGATCGTCGAGCAGTTCGCCCGCGTCATCGCGGCGGTCGCGATCGCGTACGCGATCTATGCCGCGAACCCGCTGAACGACAAGGACATCGCGGCAGGCGCCGTACTCGGCAGCGTGTTCGGAAGCATCGCGGCGTTCTGCGTCATGCTGTATTACGCTCGCAGGTTAAAGCGATCCGACCGATCGCAGCCGCGGCAAGCGGTTGATCCGTCGCGCAAGCTTCGTCTCAAGGCGATCTACCGCGAGCTATTCCACCTGTCCATTCCGATCGTCATGACCTCGGTAACGGTCCAGCTGCTGTTCACGATGGACACGTACATGGTCATTCCGCTGTCCAAGGGACACTTCGATTACGACAAGGTCGTGCATTGGGCGGCCGTGCTAGGGATGAACGCGCAATCGATCGCGGGCATTCCGGTCGTGCTGGCCATCGCGCTATGCCAATCGATCATCCCGATCATCTCTTCCGCGCACGCGATGAACGACCGGGACCGCGTCGGCAAGCAAGCGTCGCTAGCCGTTCGAATCGCCCTGTACAGCGGCATGCCGATCATTCTGATGCTTGGCGTCGGCGCGTACAGCGTGAACGGCTTGCTGTTCGAGAAGCCGGAAGGCAGCGCGATCGTCGCGATCTTAACGCTCGGTACGATATTCCAGATCGGGATGATGGTGACGAACTCGATCCTGCTCGGGATCGGCCAACCGAAGAAAGCGACGATGCACGCGTTGACGGGCATCTTGCTGAAGGTTATTCTAAGCTTCGCGCTCGGTCCGATATTCGGCGTCTACGGCATCGTCGCCGCGACGACGATCTGCTTCATCTGGGCGCTGACGTTCAACATTCTAAGCTTGAAGAAACGCACGCAAATCCGCATTATCGGCAACCGATGGACCGGGTTCCTCCTGACGACGGGCATCGTCGCCGCGGTGATCGCGCTGCTCGAATGGATCGTTCTCGAGCTTCTAAGAGGCGCCGTACCGGACAAAGTCGCTTTCCTGTTCGCTTGTGCGGTTATGGGAGGCGCAATCGCGGTGCTGTATCCGGCGCTGCTCGTGCTGCTCCGCGTCGTCTCGGCGGAAGAGATCGCCGGGTATCCGCGTCCGATCCGCAAGCTGCTGTCCCCGTTCTTGAAGCTGCGCGCGTCTCGCGCCGGCACGGGGGCATAATGTAAGGCAGACGATTAAGAGGGGGAATCATCCATGCAACGTTTAACAGAGGAGTCTCAATTCCGCGAGTTCGTCGCCGGAGATAAACTGACGGTCGTCGTATTCAAGACGACCTGGTGCAAGGATTGTCATTTCATCGATCCGTTCATCGCGGATGTCGAAGCGGCTTATGCCGATCGCCTGACGATGGCGGAGGTCGATCGGGACGACATGGCCGATCTGTGCAGCGAACTCAACATTCTCGGCATTCCGAGCTTCATCGCGTTCAAGGGCGGCCAAGAGGTTGTCCGGTTCGTAAGCAAGCTCCGCAAGACGCGCGAGGAGATCGAGCAATTCCTCGACCGCGCGGTCGAGGTGTCGAACGCATTGCCTTCGCAGGCTTGAATTGATCCATCCCATCAAAAAACACATGAGAGCTTCGCGGCTCCATGTGTTTTTTTGGTGCGTTACAGCTTTAAGTGCTGCTCGTGATCGGCCATCCACTTCCCGATAGACGTTAAGGGCTCATAGAGCGTTTCGCCGAGCGGAGTCAACGCGTATTCGACCTGCGGCGGAACAAGCGGGAATACCGTCCGGCTGACCAGACCCGCATGCTCGAGCTGGCGCAGCGTCTGTGACAGCATTTTATGGGAGATGCCCGTGATTGTCTGCAGCAGTTGGTTATAACGGCTCGGATTCTGGTATAGATGACTAATAATGATCAGAGACCATTTCTGAAAGACCAAGTCCAATATTTTTCGTTTCGAGCATCCCAAGACGGGCTCCGCGCCTCCAGCTACGACTTCCTCCAAGCTTACCCCTCCTTGATCCTAAGCGTTCGTCACTAACCTTAAGGTAACCATAGCACAAAAAAGTGCATTCTTGTTCCTTATTTTAGCAGGTGATATATTTCAGATGAATGGAAGGGGCCGGCCCTGCAAGTTCAATACTTTCCGAATCGAGTAGGTGCATTCATGCTTTTCACGACATTATTATTCATTCATCTGGTTTCCGTCGCCGTCTGGCTGGGCGGAGCCGTATACGAGCGGTTCGTCTTGGTTCGCAAGGCGAGGAAAGCCGCCGGAACGCAGTTGGAGCTGGAATTGACCGAAATGTTCTTCTCCTCGGCCAAGGTGCTGCTGCCCGCCGTACTGGCGCTATTGCTGTCGGGGATCGCGATGACGATCCATGCGGGATATTCGTTCTTCGGCGGAGATTGGCTTGGGCTTAAGCAATCCGTCATGGCTGCGATTATTGTGCTGTTCCATCTGTATGTTGGCCCTCGCAGCAAGAAGACGATGGCTCTCGTCGAGCAGGACCGCAAGAGCGGCGGAACGATGACGGAACCGACGAGGCAAGCATTCAACCGCTTATACATCGGGTTCGATATCATTCACGTCGGCGTCATTCTCAACGTAATCGCCGCTGTCTGGCAACCGTTCTGATAGGGAGAGCAAAGAGGTCTCGCAGATGATGCGAGACCTCGTTCGTTTTCTCTTATGAATCCTATTACCTGGTTCTCGCGCGTCTTCTCCTCGTGCGGGAAGCAGCAGCTCGCCTCGTTCGAACGCCCCTGCGAATGCTTCCCCTCCGAAGCCGCAAGCGCCGTCTGCCGTGCCTGATGCGCAGTACACGCCTCATTCGGCGACCTCTTATTGTTCCGCGTCTGACAACCCTTCTATGCCAACGTCCTCTTCTGCCTCTGCGCAGCTTCCACCTTCTTCGTCTTCTTCTGCCTCGGAATTCACTTTTGATAGGCAGTCCGCGGCGAACGCCTTCTTTGGCGGCAGTAGCCGCTAGACGCCAATATTCATCCGCCACTAGGCTCCAATCGAACGATGCTCCTTTATTCCTAGAACGTGCCGCGACTTGATTCCTAGCGCCTGCGTCGCCGATCAAGTTGGACAATTGCGTTGCGATCGATGCGACGTCTCCGAACGGAATTAGGATGCCCGTGCCGTCGCCAAGCAGCTCCCGCGCATATAGTGTCGGCGTCGATAGGATCGGCTTTCCCGTTCGCGCGGCATAGGTAAGCGTTGCGCTGGCGAACGCGAAGCTCACGTCGCTGTGCGGGCTCAAGTAAATGTCGGCTGCCGTCAGCCGGTGAAGCAAATCTTGCTGGGAATGGAACACCGGCATGAAGTGGACGTGCTGGCTAAGACCGAGCTCATGAGCACGCGCTTGCAGCCGGGCGTAATAGCCAGCGGCTTCCGCATTGTCCGGATGCGGTTCGCCGATGATCCAGTACAGCACCTGGGGATGCGAAGCCGCTACGGCAGGAAGGGCGTCCAGCACGAATTCGATGCCTTTGTTCGGATTCAGCAAGCCGAACGTCATGGCGACGACTCGATCGGATACGCCGTAAGCGGCGCGTAACGCATCGCGGTTCGCCGAAGCGTTGTCCGGAGCTCCGAGCGGGATGTAAGCCGTCCGCTCCGGAGAGCCCCCGAAGCTTGGCAGGAGAGCTTGCCCGTGCCGCGTAGCGGTGACGGAGAAGTTGCTCATGGCGGTAATGCGATTAACGATCGAGGCGTGCGGCTCGACCGGCGCGGTATCCAGCGTGTGAATAACGGTTATGACCGGCTTCCTCAGGCTGGCGATGAAATCGAGCGCCCATTCCCCGCCGGTGCCGCCGTACAGTCCGAACTCATGCTGAACGACGACGACGTCCCATCGCGAGCCGTTGATCGCGTTCGCTGCCGCCGCGTAATCCGGACGATGGTCCTTGCGTATGAGCATGACGACCTCCGGAAGCTGGGGAGCCGTCTCCGTGACGAGAGCCGCGATGCCGACGTTCGTCCGCGGCTTGCGCATCAGGGCATGCGCGAGATCGAAGGCAAACTCTCCGACGCCGCATTTGCGCGGGGGATAAGAGCTGACCATGAGAATGTTCATCGGTATCCTCCCGACCTTATACGAGTGTGTGCTTTGTGTATGATATGTGCCGTGAGCGCAATGTCTTGGACCAATAGCCAATTTTCTACGATAGAGGTGTTCGTCCATTCCGCGGCAAGGGGCAGTCCATAAGATAGAGAAGAATTGGCATCTTTAGACATCGTATTGAGCCGGAAGGCCGATTGGAGCTGAACGCGTTGTGAGAATCGTCATCATGGCCGGCGGCAAGGGGAATCGGCTTTGGCCTAAAAGCGCGAGCGGCAAACCAAAGCAATTCATTGCCCTGACCTCTAAAGAAACGATGCTGCAGACGACATACCGCAGCTTGGCGCGTTACGTGGATAAGGAGAAGCTATACGTCGCCACCGCGGCCCCCTATCTTGCTTTAGTCCAAGAGCAGCTGCCCGAGCTTGAACCGTCAAGGCTTATCGTGGAGCCTCTGCAGCGAGACACGGCCCCGTGCATCGCTCTCGCCGCGCTTCGGTTCGTGCGCGAAGGCGGCGACGAGGCGATCGTCACGATGCCCGCCGATCACTTGATTCCCGATACGAAGGCGCTGGCGGATAAGCTGGCCGAAGCGGAAGCCCATGCGCAAGCGGGAGAGACGATCGTTACGCTCGGCGTCGTCCCGAATCGTCCCGAGACGAACTATGGGTACATCCATACAGACAATGACGGCAGCCAGGTGCTGAAGGTAAGAGCATTCCTGGAGAAGCCGAGCAAGGAGCGCGCCGAGGAGTGGCTAAGCATGCCAGGCGTGTACTGGAACAGCGGGATTTGCATATGGAAGCCCTCGACGATCGCAGCTGCGATGAAACGGTATCAGCCGTCGATCTGGTATCCGCTGCTCGAGGCGCAAGCGATAGATGAGTCCGTGTACGCGAAGCTTCCGAAAATATCGATCGATTACGCCATCCTGGAAAAGTCTGAGCATACTTACTGCATTCCCGTTAGCTTCGATTGGGACGACGTCGGTACGTGGCAGTCGCTGGAGCGGTTCGGCCAGACGGACGCATCCGGCAATATCGTGATTGGAAACGTCATATTAGCCCAAGCATCGAACAACATCGTCTTTAGCGATATGCGGCAAGCGATTATTCTCGGTGCCGACGATCTAATCGTTGTCGCGACCGATGAAGGCTTGCTTGTGTGTCATAAATCCAATGAGCCGCTTCTGAAGAAGTACGTACAGCAATTGGAAATCGATGAAGGAGGCGAGCGATAAAATGAAGGCGCTGGTGACGGGAATTTCCGGATTCGTGGGCAGCCATATGGCGGAGTTGTTGCTTCAACAAGGGGTGGAAGTCGTCGGCACGATCCGCAACCGCAGCCGCATGAACCATATCGAGTCGATCGTCAAGGAGCTTCATCTGGTCGAATGCGAGCTGCGCGATCCTTTCTCCGTCGAGACGTTGATCCAATCGGAGAAGCCCGACTATATCTTTCACCTGGCTGCCCAGAGCTTCGTGCCGACTTCCTGGAATTCGCCGATGGATACGATCGCTAACAATATCGCGGGACAGTTGAACTTATTCGAGGCGGTTCGCCGTTACGATGTTCCGGCTCGGATCCAGATCGCATGCTCGAGCGAGGAATATGGGCACGTCGAGAGCCATGAAGCGCCGATCCGCGAGACGAATTCGCTTCGTCCGTTAAGCCCCTACGCGATCAGCAAAGTAGCGCAGGACTATCTGGGTTATCAATACTATAAGAGCTACGGCCTGCACGTCGTCCGCACGAGGACGTTCAATCATACCGGCCCGCGCCGGGGCGAACAGTTCGTCACGTCCAACTTCGCCAAGCAGATCGCCGATATCGAGAAGGGGTTAAAGCCGCCTGTCATCCACGTCGGCAACTTGGAGGCGAAGCGGGACTTTACCGACGTTCGCGACGTCGTCCGCGCGTATTGGCTCGCGCTCGAGAAAGGCGTTCCGGGGGAAGCGTACAACATCGCTTCGGGCACGTGCTGGTCGATCGGCGATATGCTGCAGCTGCTGCTGTCGTTCAGCCAAATTGCGATCGAGATTCGCCAGGACCCGGCCCGCATGCGCCCTTCGGATGTGGAGCTGCTGCTCGGCAACTATGATTCGTTCCATCAGGCAACCGGATGGAAGCCGGAAATTCCGTTCGAGCGCACGATGGAAGACTTGCTGAACTATTGGCGATCTCAGCCGCAGCCTCAGCTGCATAGCGAGCAGGGGGCTTGACATGGCCAGGTCAGCGGCGGTAAAAGGCGTGAGGAGCCGGCGCAGGCGCCGGAAGATTAGAAGCGCGTCTGTCCGAGCGAGGGTAAGAGTGAGAGGACGGCATAAACGGAGCAGGCATAGCCGAGCCGCTGGTCATCATAGTGCCACTCAGGCGAGCGCTATAAGAAGGCGTCGGCTTTCGGCCGCGCTGAAAGCGGCGCAGGAGATGGAGGCTCTTCACGCGGAATGGCAACGCGCGCAGAAAGCCGCTGAGGAAGCCGGCGAGCTGGGCGTTAATCTCATCGGCTATTCGCGGAGCGAGACCGGAATGGGCGAGTCGTGCCGGTTGGCCGCCAAGGCGGTCGAGACGGCCGGGCTTCCGCTAGGCATCCTGCACGTCGGCTTGGACAATCTCGTGAACATTGATATTTCTTGGGTGCATAAGGAAATCCCGGAGCCACAGTTCAAGACGAATCTGTTCCACATCAATGCGCCCGAAATGCCGCTCGTGACGGATCGGTTCGGGGAGGCGTTGTTCCACGGACGCCTCAATGTCGGCTATTGGGCATGGGAGCTGCCGGAGTTTCCGGACGAATACTTGCACGGGCTGCAACGGCTCGACGAGGTATGGGTGCCTTCCAGGTTCGTCAGAGACAGCATAGCAGCGAAGGCGAACGTTCCGACGATCGTCATTCCCCACGGCATTCATATCGAAGAGCTGCCCGAGCATCTGAACCGACCATTTTTCGGCTTGCCTAACGACCGATTCTTATTCCTGTGCATGTACGATTCCTATAGCATGAAAGCCCGCAAATATCCGCAGGCCGTCATCGAGGCGTTCCGCAAGCTGATCATGTCGCATCGGGTTCCGGCGGAGCTCGTCGTGAAGATTAATCATCCGAACCCCGAAGAGACGGCTGCCCTGAACGAGCAGCTGGAAGGTCTGCCTCATGTGACGATTATCGATAAGGTGCTTACCCGAACCGAAGCGAAGGCGCTCATCCGAGCCGCGGATTGCTTCGTGTCGCTTCATCGCTCAGAAGGGTTCGGGCTTCCGCTCGCCGAAGCGATGTTCCTCGGCAAGCCGGTCATCGGCACGAACTGGTCGGGCAATACCGATTTCATGAATCCGGAGAATTCCGGCGCCGTTAACTATCGACTCGTGCACGTCGGCCAAGACTACGGTCCGTATAAAGCGCACCAAATATGGGCGGATCCGGACATTGAGCATGCCGCTCACCTCATGAGTAAGATGGTGCTCGACGGCAGGTGGCGGGAGCTGATCGCCGCTAACGGAAGAGCGACGATACGCTCGCATTTCTCGCCTCAAGTCGTCGGCAACGCCATCAAGGAGCGGCTGAAGCTCCGACGGATTATCCCGATTCGATAGGCGTTTTCCATAACCGCTACCCAAGCCCCATTCGACGGGCCACTGTTCACATTTGTGACATGGCAATGCCGGATGGGGTTCTGTATAATGAGAAATGGCCTCCTTGCGCCTACTTTCACATGAAATCGGGGATGGGCATGACCGAACGAAAATATCGAATATTGTCACTTCTGACGTGCATCGGCATGTTCCTCGTGCTGATCGCCGGCGTGCTCGTGACGAACACCGGCTCCGAAAGGGGCTGCGGCACGGATTGGCCGCTATGCAACGGGCGCTTCGTCCCGGCTTATACGGTTGAATCGATGGTTGAATATACGCATCGCGCGATCAGCGGACTTGTCGGCTTGCTAGTCGGAGCGACTTGGCTCGTGACACGCTTCTGGAAGCCTGCCCGCAGCCGCGAAGCGATTCGTTACGCGGACGGCGCGCTGCTGTTCACCGTCATGCAGGCGATACTCGGCGCAATGGCCGTCGTCTGGGAGCAGTCCTCCCTCGTGCTTGCGCTTCATTTCGGCATTTCCTTATTCGCCTTTACTTGCACTTGGCTTCATTACTCGTACGTCAAACGCGGCGGCCGGACAAGCACCGCGGATATCGGGGCGCCGATCCCGGCCAAGCTGTTCACTGCCGTCATCGGCGTCATCGTCTACTGCTACGTCGTTATCTATCTTGGCGCGTACATTCGCCATACAAGCTCCGGCGGAGCTTGCGAGGGATGGCCCTTGTGCAACGGGGACGTCATTCCGGAGCTGTCGGGCTCGGTCGGCGTCGCATTCGCCCACCGGATCGCCGCTCTCCTCATGCTCGTGCTCGTATTTGTGCTTATGGCTTTCATTCGACGTACGGTCGGTCAAGGCTCGGAGCTGGGCTCCATCGCTTCTAAGACGGCTATCCTCGTCGTACTGCAAGTGTTTAGCGGCGGTCTGCTGTCGCTCACGCTCGATAACGAGGACGTCTATATTTTCACCGGATTAATTCATACGGTTATTATATCAGCGCTGTTCAGCATGCTTTGCCTGCTAGCGATTCGCACGCGGCAGCTGAGCCGCGCCAACTCGTCGGATGGATCGGAGGCTAACCCATGATATATTCCTCGCTGCGTCCGTTCCTGGAAGCTTTGCGCTCGGAAGGACAATTGATCGTGATCGACGCGCCGGTGGATCCGGTTCTTGAGCTGGCCGAAATCCATCGGAGAGTCATCGAGCTCGGCGGTCCCGCGCTGCTGTTCACGAACGTCAAAGGGAGCACGTTCCCGGTCGTAACGAACTTATTCGGCACTGAGCGAAGGGTGGACATGGCGTTCGGTCCGAGACCGGAGCAGCTCGTCAAGCAGCTGATCGGGTCGGTGGACTCCTTGCTGCCGCCGTCGTTCTCGTCGCTCTGGAACCAGCGCGGCATGTTCTTCGACCTGATGAAGGTCGGCACGAAGAAAGTAAGCCGGGAGCAGGCGCCGGTGCTTCAATCCTCGCGCACGGATCGGCCGCTTGCCGGCTTGCCGGTCATTACGAGCTGGCAAGAGGACGGAGGACCGTTCGTTACGCTGCCGCTTGTATATACGGAGCATCCGGAGCATCGCAGCCGTCATAATCTCGGCATGTACCGGATGCAGATCTTCGACGATCAGACGACGGGCATGCACTGGCAGATCCATAAAGGCGGCGGGTTCCATTACTATGCGGCTGAGCAGCGCGGAGAAGCACTGCCTGTCACCGTATTCCTCGGCGGACCGCCGGCGCTTATCGTGTCGGCGATCGCGCCGATGCCGGAGAACATGCCGGAGCTGATGCTGGCATCGCTCATTATGGGCGGCAAGCTTCCGGTCGCGGACAACCCGCTTGGAGGGCACCGCATTCCGGCGGAAGCCGAATTCGCCATCGTCGGCCGCGTAATGCCGCACGAACGGCGTCCGGAAGGCCCGTTCGGCGACCACTTCGGCTATTACTCGCTGCAGCATGATTTTCCGGTGTTTCACGTCGACCATGTGTGGCATCGCAAGGACGCGATCTACCCGGCGACGATCGTCGGCAAGCCGAAGCAAGAGGATTACTTCCTCGGCGAATATCTGCAACGGCTGCTGTCTCCGGCGTTCCCGATGGTCATGCCCGGCGTCAGAAGCTTATGGGCGTACGCGGAGACGGGCGTTCACGCGCTTGCCGCAGCGGTCGTACGCGAGAGCTACTCGCGCGAAGCGCTCGGAACGGCGTTCCGCATTCTGGGCGAAGGGCAGCTGTCGCTCACGAAATTCCTGATCCTGACCGATCGCTCGCTCGACTTGGCGGACTTCCCGCTGCTGCTCGAAACCGTGCTGGAGAGGTTCGATCCGTTCAAAGACCTGTTCGTCTTCGACCAGACGTCGCACGATACGCTCGATTACACGGGCTCGCGGCTGAACCACGGAAGCAAGGGCGTGCTCCTCGGCGTCGGCGATCCGATTCGCGAGCTGCCCGGCGAGTATACGGGCGGACCGATCCAGGGCATTCACAAGGTCAAGCCTTACTGCCGCGGATGTCTCGTCGTGGAAGGCAAGCCGTTCGCGGAGGATCCGGGGCTTGGCGCAAGGCTGGCGGAGAAGCTGAACGCGGAGGATTGCCCTTGGCCGCTAGTTGTCATCGCGGACGACGCGGATATCGCGGACGGACAGACGCCGTTCCTATGGGCGACGTTCACGCGGTTCAATCCGGCGGCTGATATCTATGCGGCTAGCGAAGCGGGCAGACACCATATCGGCTATCGTCTGCCGATCGTCATCGACGCTCGCATGAAGCCCGGCTATCCGGACGAGCTGTTCCCGCGGGAGGATATCGTCGAGCTCGTGGACAAGCGTTGGAAGGAATATTTTCAGACCTCCGGTTGGAGAGGGTAGCGAGATAGAGGCGGCAACGCTCGACCGTTCGGTTGAG
>Ga0065721_10049746_pt1 | contig 27864 bp, 21 predicted proteins | sample Mesricmetagenome_FD_59108 | JGI IMG/M metagenome (GOLD analysis project Ga0065721, IMG submission 59108) | Mesophilic microbial community from rice straw/compost enrichment Sample: eDNA_1 v2 (version 2) | ecosystem: Engineered > Solid waste > Grass > Composting > Bioreactor | place: USA: Davis... | reverse complement strand
CGCTGGCCGAGCCGAGGGAAAATTCGGGGTGCCACGTCCACGGGTCGTTGAACGGATCTTCGGGGTGCTCCAGCCAGCCCTCGCTCAGCACGACGTCCATTTTCCCGTTGCCCGTCATGTCCGCGAAGCCGAGGCCGTGTCCGCTCGGGCCTTCCGAGATCACGGTCTTGCGGAACCGCCCCGTGCCTCTGCCGTTCTCGTCCGTCACCAGCTTGTAGAACGCTTGCGGCGCTCCCGGGGCGTTCGGGAAAATCTCCGGTATCCCGCACCCGTCGATATCCAAGTACCGGATCGTTTCGATATTGGAGCTGTCGTCGATCCGGATCGTCTCCCATTCCGCGTCCGGATTCCCCGGATTCCTGCGCCAGTTCAACGCCCCGCTCCACCAGGAGCCGGTGACGATATCCGTGTTGCCGTCCCCGTCCACGTCCATCGGGAAGTCCGAGAAATCGTCCCGATAATGCGCGTAAGAGGCCAACTCGCAAATTTTATGTTTCCGTTCGAAGTCCGGGCCTTCGTACCAATACTCGCCGCTGACGATGTCGACGATCCCGTCGTTGTTCACGTCGAACGCCGAACAAGCTTCGAAAGGCGCGTCGCTCAGCTTTCTTTTCCGAAATGCGATCGTCATTCGAATTCATTCCTCTCCGTCGAAAAATATATTCGATATTTGGGGAAGCGTTTCACCCTAACGCCTTGTATTTACTCTACATGAACCTTAAAATACTGATCAATGCGTATTGTTGCGAAAATAATCTATTGATTATTGGGTTTCGGAGAAAGAAGGGGTCGCGATGCGGCAATCGATGATCGAGGAGCTTCCCGAGTTTCTGAGCGGCGCGCTCATGAAGCCCCGGCCGGGAGAACGCTTTTATTTTCCGCTGCATCAGCACGAAAGCCATTCGGAGATGCTGCTCGTTCTGGAGGGGGAAGGAGAGTTTCGAGTGGACGGCAAGACGTACCGGGCAAAGCCGGGCTGCGTTCTGTTCTACAATCGGGGCATCTGGCACGAAGAACGGTCGGTCGGCTCCAAGTTTGCCGCCGTCTACGTCGGTTACTCCGGGCTTCGGCTAAGAGGGCTGCCCGCGGATTTCCTGTCTCGCAAGGAGCAGCCGGCCCTGCTCGAACTGAAGGGCGAATTCATGCCCGTCAAGCAATGGTTTCTCGAAATGGTGGCGGAATGGAATCGCGCGCTGCCGGAATCGACGGCCCTCGCGAACGCGCTGCTCGGCCTGATCGTCGGGAAAATCGTGCGGATATTGCATTACCCCGAAGCGGACGAGCCCCGCAGAAGACCGGCTAAGGAGGCCGTTCATCTGGCGAAGCGCTTCATGGAGGAAAATTACTTGGCCGCCGTGAACTTGGCCGCTCTGGCGAACTTGACGCACATGAACGCCTATCATTTCATTCACGTGTTCAAGAGGGAAACGGGAGTCAGCCCGATTCAATATTTGATCCGGTACCGGATGGAAGTCGCCAAGCGGTACTTGGAAACGACCCGCCTTCCGATCGCGGAGATCGCGGAGAAAGTCGGCTACGGGAGCGAGACGTATTTTCAGAATACGTTCAAGAAGATCGCGGGAATATCGCCCGGAAAATACCGTTCGTCGCATCTTCTTCGCGAGAACGCGGACTGACGGAAACGGAACGTCGGCCCGGCGAAGGCATCTCCGCATCGGGCCGACGGCGTTCCGCGACCGTTCCGGTCAATCCCCGTAACGGACTTCGGTCAAGCGTACGTAATAACTTCCCGCCGGGGATTTCACCTCCAATCTATCCCCGCCCTTCGCCGTCAGCAGGCGTCTGCCGAGCGGAGACAAGAAGGAGATGTGCCCCAAGTCGGCGTCGATCTCGTGGGGCATCACGAGCCGATAAGTTTCTTCTGTGCCGTCGGTCTCGTCGAGAACGACGACGTTCGAGCCGATCCAGGCCAGATCGTCCGGCCCGTGCTCCGCCCCGCCTTCGAGCCAAGAGCGCGCAAGCTCGCAGTAGTCGCCGATCAGCGTCTGGATCGAGGCCATCTTGACCGCGTCCGGATAGGCTTTCCTGACGAGCTCCGTCGTCTCGCGCTCGAAATAGGCGAGCTGCTCGCCCAAAGCGGCGCGGAACGCTTCCGCCGTAGAACTACGGTTCATACAGAGTCTCCCCTTCCTTGCCCGCGGATACATACTCCGTTAACGTTTTGAACCTCGACTTCATGCCGTTTTCCTCCTCGTTAATGATCGAAAAGCCTGCAAAAAAACTTCCGTCGGAGCCCCTCGGGAACGAGCGGCCGCATTCGGCGGAAGTAGAAAAATAGACCCTCCGTAAGGGCCTTAAACGTATCATAACAGATTTGCGGAGATTGTCTACGGCGACTTGCGGGGGAAATTCCTTCTTTGCCGGCTGCATTTTCGATATCTTGCTTTTCCAATCGAAAAGGCGTACGTACGTTCACGCGACGAGGTATACTGGAAGCAGGAGGTGGTTCCGATGACGCTGCGGGACGATTCGCCGACGGACGGCGAATGGCTGGCCATCGCGAACAACGATATGGATCAGGACGGAAGGTTTTACTATGCGGTGACGACGACGGGCATTTTCTGCAGGCCCTCCTGCAAGTCGAAGACGCCCCGCCGGGATCGCGTCCGGGTGTTCAAGCAGGCCGGACAGGCCGCGTCGGCCGGCTTCCGTCCTTGCAAGCGCTGCAAGCCGACCGGCGAGAAACCGCCCGACGAAGAATGGCTGGCCGTCGTCGCGGATTATATCGACGCGCATTACGCGGAACGCCTGACGCTGGAGACGCTCGCGGACGTTTGCCACGGAAGCCCCTACCACCTGCACCGGACGTTCAAACGGATCCGCGGGCAAACGCCGGCCGAATACGTGCAAGAGGTGCGGATCGGACGCGCCAAACGGCTGCTCGCTTCGTCCGACGAGAGCGTATCCGAGATCGGGCGGAGAGTCGGCCTGCCGAATTTGCCGTATTTCACGACTTTGTTCAAGAAAACGACGGGGGTTACGCCCGCCCGTTATCGGTTATCCATGGTTCAAAACGACAAGGGGGAAACGAAACGATGAAGAATCCGAACGTATATTGGAGTCTGGTCCATCACGACCGATGGAGTCTGCACGTGGCCGCATCGCCGGAAGGAATGCTTTTCGTCGGTTCGGACGGACAACCGTTCGACGAGTTGTCCCGCTGGGTCGCCGCCCGCTGCCCGGGATCGGCATTGATTCGCGACGACGGCCGGCTTCGGCCTTACGCGGACGAGCTCGTCGATTACCTGCGGGGCGTCCGGCGCGTCTTCTCGGTTCCCCTCGATCTTCGGGGGACGGCGTTCCAGCAAACGGTTTGGCAGGCGCTCGCCGCCATTCAGTACGGCGAAACGCGTACCTACTCGGACATCGCCGGCGCCATCGGCAGGCCTGCCGCCGTTCGCGCGGTAGGGGCGGCGATCGGGGCCAATCCGGCGATGATCGCGGTGCCGTGCCACCGCGTGATCGGGAAGAACGGGAAGCTGACCGGCTTCCGCGGCGGACTGGAGATGAAGGAAAAGCTGCTTAGGCTGGAACGGGACGGCGAACGCTTCGGAGAGGAAGAACGCCGACCTATGCGGGATGTTTCTTTCGCCCGATAAATCCGTCGATTGTGAGAAGGAGGGGGACGAGCCGTGAATCCGATCGCGTCGTACAAAACGCCGAAGACGCTGCTGAACAAAGGAACCGGCTTCCTGTCCGGGTACAGCCATACGCTGAACCCGTATACGGGCTGCGCTTTCGGCTGCTCCTATTGCTACGTGCGGCAGATGCCGGTATCCCTGTTCCGGGAAGGCGAGTGGGGATCGTGGGTGGACGTGAAGCGGGAAGCGGCCGATCTTCTCCGCAAGGAGCTGCGCAAAGCGAAGTCGAAAGGGCCGGCGACGATCTTCATGTCTTCCAGCACCGACCCTTATCAGCCTATCGAGCATAAGGAACTCGTGACGAGATCCCTGCTGGAGGTCATGGCCGAGGAGCCGCCCGATTTTCTGCTCGTGCAGACGAGAAGCCCGTTAGTCTCGCGGGACGCCGATCTGCTGCTTCGACTGGGCGAACGCGTCCGCGTCAGCATGACGATAGAAACCGACTCGGAGGACATCCGCAAGCGTTTCTCGCCGAGCGCCCCTCCGATTCCGGCAAGACTGCGCGCCTTGCGCGAGCTGTCCGAGGCCGGCATTCCCGCGCAAGCCGCCGTCGCCCCCGTTCTCCCTAGCAGCGAAGCGTTCCCGGGTCTGCTCAAGCAAGCCGTCGACCGCGTCGTCGTGGACGACTATGTCATGGGCGACGGAAGCGGCGGCAAGAGAACGCGAACGCTCGGCATTCACAAGCTGTACGAGGAGATCGGAATGGAGGAATGGAACCGTCCCGACGCGTACCGGATCGTGATGGAACGGCTGCGGACGACGTTCTCCGAAGACCGGATATTCGTCAGCCGGCGGGGCTTCGAGCCTTAAGCATTCCGACCGGGCGCGTCGCGAACGACTTCGTGCCCGAAGCGCGGACCGTTCCGTCCATGCGATTTCTCCGCTGTCCTTGTCCCTTCTTCAAGAGCCGGTTACCTCGTACCGTCTTTTCGCAAATAAGCCCTCGTCTGCTTCTCGGCTTCCGCGTACAGCCTTTGGAACCCCGCCTTGTTCATCTCCAGCTCCGCTTGGCGAAACGCCGCGTCCACGTCCTCGACCATGCCGCTCAGGATCGGATTCAAATACTGGATCGCCGCTTCGTTTATCCGGTCAAGCTCGCCTTGAACGGACAACGCGTCGAAGTTAAACGCGGAATAGGTGAACGGAACGAGCATTCCTTGAATCTCGCTCTTGTGCTTCGCGTACTTCTCGTTCCAGCCGGCGATCTGCGGCAGCTGGTTCTTGTTCGTGAACCAGAACCCCGCGGCGTCCGGCGCGTACCGGTCCCTCCCGGAAGCAAGATCGTCCGGGAAAACGATTTTCCCGTCTTCGATCGCGTAATGCTCCCCTTCGATCCCGTAATAGACTAGCCGGTTGTACTCCGGATCCTCCATGATCAGGTCGAGCGCTTGCATCGCCAATTCGGGATGCTTCGATTCGGAGGCGATCGCCGCGCCGTTGTTGATATAAGAATCCATCATATAGGTGCCGTGCGGGGACAGGTTCGGCAAAATATCGACTTCCCAGCCCATCTGTTCCGCCTTGGCGATCGTGGACTGGATGTCGTTGCTGTTGCCGTAGGCGACCGCCGATTTTCCTTGCTCGAACGAATCCTTGCTGCGGACCTTGTTCGCGAACGCGTCCCGGTTGATGTATCCGAGATCGTACCATCGCTTCACGATTTTCGCGGCCTCCAAGTAGTTCGAGCGAACCGGCTCCTCGAACGGCGTCAACAGCCGGCCGCTCGGATCGTCCCAGTCCGTGAACGCCCCGGAAAACCCGTTCGTCGTCATGATGATGTCCACGGTGGCCGGTCCGAGCTCCCATTGAAGATTGGCGTGGGTTTTGCTGAAATCGTATTGCTTGTCCACTTGAATCGGGACCATGTTCGGCTCGTTGTTCTTCACCGCGGCGAGGAAAGGCTCCAAATCGGCCATCTTCCGAATTTCCGGCAGTCCGTATTTCTTCCGCAGATCCGCGCGAAGCAGAGTCACCGGCACCTTGATATCCGGAGCCGAAGTCGGAATCATGTACACCTTGTCTCCGACTTCGGCTTCCTTCCACGCTCTCTCGTTCGTCGTCTCGTAGTGCCGCGGCATATATTTCCGGACCAGTTCCGGCGTCACTTCCAGAAAAGACCCTCTTGTCGCTTCCTGCGAATAAAAAGCCCAGTTCGCCGCGAAAATGAAGTCGACGTTCTCGCCCGACGACAACACTTGCGGATAGCGGGCGGTCAGTTCTCCCCACTGGATGTACCGCAGCTCGAGCCTCGCGCCGATGTCCCGCTCCAGCTTGCGGTTCAGTTCCTGCAAAACTTCGGGCAGCCCGCTCGGCGCCGTTCCGATCAAATATCCGACGAGCGTGACGGCTTTCCCGTTCGCGGGTCCCGCCTCCGCGGCTGGCTTCTCGGACGCCGCGCACCCCGTCAAGAGCAGCAAGGCGGCGAAGAGCCATCCGAACCGCCGCACGATCTTTCGCTTGTTCCCGTCCATGCCGGATTATCCTCCTCGATGCTAGGCGACCTTTTCGAATTCGCGATCGGACCGCGGAATTCCTTCCTCGCGAGATCAGCGGGTTTCCCGCTTTTCTCCTCCCATGCCGGGCCGATTCCGCCCGAGATAAGCGGGTTTTCCGCTTATCTCCGGAGAAGCTTTGCGGAATCGCAGCAAGCAACGAAAAGCGGAACCTGGAAAACTCCGTTTCGCGAAGCGAAAGGAGCCGAACCTGTCGGTCGGCTCCCTCCTTTATTGCTGCGAAGACAGGTAGGCTTGCGTCTGGGCGTTGGCTTCGGCCACGATCTTCTCGATGCCGGCCTTCTTCGCGTTTTCCTCCAGCGTCGCGTACGCGGCGTCCACGTCCTTCACGATGCCGCCCTGGACCGGCAGCTGGTATTGGGTGCCTGCCGTTCCCATGGCGGCCAGCTCCGATTTGATGCCCGCGGTATCCATAGAGAACGAGTTATAGACGTAAGGGACGAGAATGTTTTTGAGCGATTGCTTATGGGCGATATACTGCTCGTTCCAGGACGCGAGAGGCAGGTGCTGGCTCTTGTTCGTGAACCAGAATCCGGCCGCGTCCGGCGGATACGTGTTCGTCTCGGCCGTTACGCCGTCCGGCAGGGCGATCTTGCCGTCCTTGACGACATAGTTCACGCCTTCGACGCCGAAATACGCCAGATTGTTGTACGAGGGCTCTTCCATGATCAGGTCGAGCGCCATCAACGCGCGTTCCGGATGCTTGGAGCCGGCCGCGATCGCCACGCCGTTGTTGATATACGGGTCCTGCGGATAGGTGCCCTTGGGGGACAGGTTCGGAATGATCTCGATTTCCCAGCCGTTCTCTGCCGCTTTGGCGAGCGTGCCCTGAATGTCGTTCGTATTCCCGAACGCGACGGCGGACTTTCCTTGCTCGAACGAGTCCTTGCTGCGCACCTTGTTGGAAATGGCGTTTTTGTTGATGTAGCCTTTGTCGTACCACGATTTGATGACCTTGGCCGTCGCTTTCTGGCTATCCAAAATGTACGGATCGAACTGCGAATACACCTTGCCCGTCGGGTCGTCCCACTCGGTATGGACGCCGGACCAGCCGTTCGTGATGAGCACCGTATCCAGCGTCGCCCGCCCGGTCTCCCACTCCAGGTTGTAGAACGGCTTCGTAAAATCGTACTGGCTGTCCGAATTGATCGGGATCATGCCCTTCTCGTTCTGTTTGATCGCCTCCAGGTACGGCTCGATATCCTTGAACTTCGCGATCTCCGGAACGCCGTATTTCTTGCGCAAGTCGCCGCGGATCAGCGTCACCGGCACCTTCTGGTCCGGAGTGGCCGTCGGGATCATGAAGATTTTGCCTCCGACCTTCGCTTCTTTCCACGCGACCTCGTTCGTGGCCGCGAAGTGCTTCGGCATGTATTTCTCGACGTCCTCCATCGTAATTTCGCGGAACGCGCCCTTGCCGGCTTCCTGGTTGTAGAAGGCCCAGTTCGCGGCATAGATAAAGTCGACGTCTTCGCCGGCGGCCAGCACGAGCGGATATTTAGAGGTCAAGTCTCCCCAGCCGATGTAGCGGAATTCGACCGTCGCGTTAATATCCGCTTTCAGCTTCTCGTTCAGCTGCTCGACGACGGCGTTCATGCCGGCCGGCGGGTCGCCGAGAAGGTAGCCGATCAGCTTCACTTCCTCCGACGTGTCGATTCCGTTGTCCGCGCTCGCGGACGCCGATTCGGAAGGCCCGGCGGACGCGCCGGCGATCGGAGACGCGGGGCTTTCCTGCGACGACGCCTTGCTTTCGGAGCCGTTGTTCCCGTTGTTGCCGCAAGCCGCGACGAGCAATGCCGTCGCGAGTAACATCGATAACCAGGCTAACGTTCTTCTGGTCTTGGCCATTGTGATCCTCCTCTTAATGGATAGATGACGAACGAAAGAATCCCCCTGCGAAAAACCGATTTTCGAATCCTGCCGAAGCCGTCCTGCAGAAGTCCATTCCGATCCGAAAGCGATGGCCTTGCCGAATTCAATCAATGCTTTTGCGCTTCTGCCGATTCGTTCGGCCTTCTTCGGATGGAAAAACCGACGTTCACCGGTCCGGCTTCCATCGTTCCGCGATCCCCGCGCGCCTCACCTCCCTTATCGCGTTCACGATTGCCGAAACCCCAGCGGACTCTTGAGCTATCCTTTTACCGCGCCGACCGTAATGCCCGAGACGAAATATTTCTGCACGAACGGATAGAGAAGCACGATCGGCCCCGTCGCCACGACCGTAAGAGCCAGCTTCAACGACTCCTTGGGCATATCCAGCCGGGGAATGCTGTTCACGATCTGCGTCGAGAAGTTCGCGCTGGACAATATCCGGTAGAGCGTATATTGCAAGGTGTACAGGTTCTCCTTCTCGATGAACATGAGCGGCGTCCACCAATCGTTCCAATAGCCTAGCGCCGTGAACATGCCGATCGCCGCCAGCGCCGGCTTCGAGAGCGGAATCACGATTCGCAGGAAAATCCGAAAGTCTCCCGCCCCGTCGATCTTCGCCGATTCGATCAGCGCGTCCGGAATCGAGCCCCCGATGAAGTTGCGCAGAATCAGGATATGGAACACGCTGAGCATGCCGCAGAGCAGCAGGACGAGAATATGGTTTTTCAGATGCAGATCCCGCACGATCATCAGATAAAACGGCACGAGGCCGCCGTTGAACAATGTCGTGAAAAACAGGAAGAACGCGAGGCCGTTCCGATACTTCACGTCCTTGCGGAACATGACGTAGGCGGCCATCATCGAGACGAACAGGGAGACGACCGTGCCGACGGCGGTAACGAAGAGCGTGATCCCGTAGGCGCGGAGCATTTTCTGGGGATTCCGGAACACCATCTCGTAGGCGTCCAGCGAGAATTCCTTCGGGATGAAAGAATAGCCGTAGTAGAGAATGGAATGCTCGGTCGAAAACGAGTTGACGGTCACCAGAATAAACGGGACGACCGCGATCAAGGCGAACAGGCCGACGATGGCGTAGCCGATCGCGTTAAGCGCGACGACGTCCCGCGAACGAATGCCCATGGCTGATTCTCCTTCCGGTTCGGATTAAAATAACGAATAGTCGCGGTCGTAACGCTTGACGAGGCCGTTGGCGACCATGATGATGGCGAAGCAGAGCACGGACTGGTACAGCCCGCCGGCCGAAGCCATGCCGAAATCGGGACTTAGGACGAGCGAACGGAAGACGAGCGTGTCGATAATATCGGTACCGTCCATCAAAATGCCGTTGTTGCCGATCAGCTGGTAGAACATATCGAATTCTCCGCGCATGATCCGTCCCAGCCCCAGCAGGACGAGGATGATCATCGTCGGCTTCAGCAGCGGCAGCGTCACGTAGCGGATGCGCTGGAACGCGCTCGCGCCGTCGATCGTCGCCGCTTCGTTGACGGAATGGTCCAGCCCCATGATCGCGGACAGGTACAGGATGCTGCCGAAGCCGACCCATTTCCACACGTAAATGAAAGGCAGAATGAAGTACCAGTAGCGCACCTCGGAATAAATGTCGATCGGCTCGACGCCGAGAGACTTCAGAGCGGAATTCACGACGCCGAACTCGTAATTGAACAGGTTGTAGACGATGGCCGCCACGGCGACCCAGGACAGGAAATAGGGCAGGAACATCAGCGTCTGCGCCGTTTTCTTGAATATTTTCCCGGCCATCTCGGCGATCAGCACCGCCACCAGAATCGAGAAGAACGTATAGGCGGCGAGGAACGCGAGATTGTAGAGGAAAGTATTCCGAGTCACCAGCCAAGCTTTCCCCGAGCGAAAAAAATAGTCGAAGTTGTCCCAGCCTGCCCACGGGCTTCCGAACATGCCGTCGACGTAGTTCAAGTTCTTGAACGCCACGACGATGCCCGCCATCGGGTAGTAGTTGAATACGAGAAAGTACGCCGTCACCGGCAAAAACATCAGATAAAGCACCTTGTTTTTCAACAGCTCGCGGGCGATCCCTCTGACCACTGCCATCCCTCTTTTCCGTCCGTCGCTTCGGTCTGGATGCGCTTGCAACTGTAATTATAGGGAGCGGTCCGCCGGAGTTGAACGGCACGGGATTACGATTTCCTTGGTTGGATTACGAAGTTGCGGACGGAGTCCCCCGGGCCGTTGCGCAACTTCGTCTTCCGCGCTATATTGAAGGCAAACGATCCCCGGGCAGGAGGTAGCGCCGCTATGAAAGCATTGCTGGTCGATGACGAGCCTCTGACTCTCGAAAGCCTCGAAGCCTACGTCGAATGGGCCCGGCTCGGCATCGAAGAAGTCCGGACCGCGTCCAACGGACTCGAAGCCTTGGACCTTCTGGACGGCTTCCGGCCCGATATCGTCGTCAGCGACGTCCGGATGCCGCGCATGAACGGCATCGAATTCGCGACGAAGGCGAAGGAACGGCTGCCCGACTTGAAAATCATTTTCCTGAGCGGCTACTCCGACAAGGAATACCTGAAATCGGCCATCCATCTGAAGGCCGTCAACTATGTCGAGAAGCCCGTGAAGCTGGACGAGCTGACCTCGGCGCTTCTCGAAAGCGTTTCCCAAAGCCGGGCCGAACGGGCGAACCGAACGATGACGCGGACGGCCGTCCGGCAGCGCCTTCTCGGGAAGCTGATGAAGGAAGAGCTTGCCGTGGCGGAGCTGAGGCGGCAATTCGGCGATTACGTGCCCGCCATGTTCGACGGCCGCGTAAGGGCCATGGCTGTCCGCTTCGCCCTGCTCGCCGACCCCCGGTCGAAGCCGAGCGACTCGCTGCAGAACGAACTCGCCGACCGGCTGCAGGCCACGATCAAGGCATCGGAACGCGCGGGGAAATCGGAAATCTTCGTCGGCTTCGAAGAAGGCGATACGCTGCTCTGCCTCATGGACGCGGACCGGGTCGACGCCTCCGGCTTCAAGGATATCGCGAGAGAGCTGTTGTACGAGCTGAACGTCCGTTACGGGGAATGGCTGACGTACGCCGTCGGTATCGGCGTCGGCTCCCCCGCGAGCGGACGCGTCCGGGAATGCTGCTTGTCCGCGCTCGCGGCCGTCCGGTCGGAATTCTATTTCGGTCCCGGACTCGTCTTCTCGGAGCCTCCGCCGGAAGCCCGTCCGGATCTCGCCCGAGTCGCCGAAGGCCCGTTCCTCGAATTCCGGCAAGCGCTCAAATCCGATAACGAGGAGCTCGCGCTGGCCGTGGTCGATCGGCTGACGGCGGAGCTGAGGGCGATCCGCGACCCGGAAACCGGCCGCGTGAAAAACGTCTTCTTCCGGCTGCTCGCGATGCTGGTCGAATTCTCGTCCGGCAAAGGGCTGGCCTCCGCCGATCCCGGCCAGGAACAATCGTTCATCTGGCGGGAGATCGCGGAGATCGCGACGCTGGACGGTCTGCGGGACTACGTGATCGGCAACGCGCAAGCGGTCTTCTCCCAGATCAAGGAGCATTCGGCCGTTGGCGCGAGAGTGGGGCTGATCATGCAGCATATTCGGGAGCGCTACGCGGACAAGGAACTGACGACGAAGTCGATCGCGGAGAGCACCTACCTGAGCCAGACGTACATGTGCGCCCTGTTCAAGAAGGAGACGGGCAAAACGGTGAACGAATACATCACGGAAGTCCGGCTCGACAGAGCCCGGGAGCTGCTGAAGGATCCCAGGGTGAAGCTGTACGAGGTCGCGCTTTCCATCGGCTTCACGGACGCGAACTATTTCTCGTCCATGTTCAAGAAGGCGACCGGGCTGACGCCCAGCCAGTACAGGGACCGCAGATGAGGGCGGCGGTTCGTCGGCTATCTCGCCCCCTTCGCGATCTGAGCATCAAGAACAAGCTGTTCGTTTCCTTTCTGCTCATTCTGTTCGTATCTTCGGGCCTCTTCATTCTCGTCAATGCGTACATGACTGCCAGAGACAAGGAGCAGCAGGCGAGATATTCTCTCGAAGCGCTGTTGGAGCAGTCCGGCTCGTTCCTCAATTACAAGACGAGCTCCATTCGCAAGGTCGTGGACATCATGGTCATCCACGATACGATCCAGGCGATCGTCGCCAAGAAGGCCGACGTGTATCGGGAGAACATCGGCAATTGGCTGCTCGACGAATACGTCTTTAACCAATTGATCTATAACGTGCAGACGAATCCGGACATCCAGAACATCAGCTTGTACATGAAGGGGGGAATGGCTTCCATCCAGTCGACGGATCAATTTCTAAGGCTGGAGGACGTTCAAGGGGAAGAGTGGCTGGCGCGGTTAATCGACGAGGATAAACCCTATCTCTGGATTTCGTCGGCCGCCATCTCGCCCGACGACGAGAATACGGTTTCGTTCGTCCGCAAAGTGCCTAGCCCGCTCGACAACCACGAAATCGCCGGTTTGCTCGTCGCCCGGATGCCGAGGCGCCATCTCGAGCAAATTCTCGATCAGGCTCTGTTTACCGAATCGACCTCGGCTCTGCTCGTGAACGGCCGGGGCGAGCGGATCGCCAGTTCCAGCGGAAGCCCCGCCGCCGATCCGGACGAGGTCGCGCGGGCGCTGGAAGAGCTGGAGCAAACGGACGATCCGCTCGCTTCCGGCGGACCGAAAGGACGGAGCGATTCTTTCCGCACGGTCGTCCTGAACGGAGAGAAAGCTTGGGTCGGCACCGTTCCCGTCGAGCATACCGACTGGCGCTTCATTCTGGTCGTCCCGCGGAAGGATATCGTCGAGATCGCCCAGAAATCCCAAAACCAGATGATCGTCATATTCCTGATCGTCGCGGCGCTTATGTTCCCTCTCGCCTTCTGGGTGTCCTCGTCGGGAACGGTGCGGATCCGGCGGCTGACCAAGAGCATGCGCAAGGTCGGCGTCGATCCCGCCCGGGCGCGTCTCGACCCGCAGAACAACGACGAGGTCGGGGAGCTGATCGGCGCCTTTAACCGGATGATTAGCCGGATCGACGACCTGGCCGCGGAGAAGTACAAGCTGGGCCTCGAAGTGAAGAACATGGAGCTGCGGGCGCTGCAAGCCCAGATCAACCCCCACTTTCTGTACAACACGCTGGACATGGCGAATTGGCTGGCGATGAAATACAACGCGCAGGACATACGGACGCTCATCACTTCGCTCTCGGATTTCTACAAGCTCAGCCTGAGCAACGGGGAGGATTTCATACCGATCCGCGACGAGATCGCGCACGTCGAAGCCTACGTCCGGATTCAGAATATGAGGTTTCGCGATAAGATCCGGCTGGAGATCGACGTGCCCGAAGATCTGATGGGTCACCATACGCTAAAGCTGCTGCTGCAGCCGCTCGTCGAAAACGCCATTCTGCACGGCATCATGGAGAAGGAAACGCAGACGGGAACGGTCCGGATCGTCGGCAGAGCGTCGGGGGACGCGATCTCGCTTTCCGTGCGGGACGACGGAGTCGGCATGGACGGGGAAACGCTCAAGGGGATCGACGACGGAACGCCGAGAAAAAAAACGGGCGGCTACGGCATACGCAACATCCATAACCGGCTGGAGCTGATCTTCGGTTATCCGTACGGGTTGACGGTGGAAAGCTCCGTCGGAGAGGGCACGACCGCGATGATCCGGTTCCCGATCGTGGAAGCGAAAGCGGCCGAACGATCGGGAGGATAGCCGGCGATCCGGCACGGGCCGCGCGGCCGCGCCCCTTCGACCCGAAAGACAGGCCCATGCTTCATCGCATGGGCCTGTTCGGGCGGCAACGCGCGGTTGGCGCGTAGCTTTTTTATTTGCCGGCCATGAATTCGTCGAGCTGGCGCTGAATTTCGGCCACGTACTCGTCGATGCCGGCATCCTTGAGCTTCTGGACCGCCTTCGGGTACTCGGTCTCGAAGTCGACGAAGCCCGAACGGATCGCGGCGAATTGCTTGCCGGCGACTTCCTTCAGCGCCGTTTCGATGTTTTTCACCTTCTCGTTGTTGAAGCGGAAGCCGATCGATTCGGAGAGCAGCGCCTGATCGTCCCAGCTTTTGTACTGATCGATCGATTCCTGCGACACTTCCGGCGCGAACAATTGATAGTTTTGATTGCGGAACATCCATTCGTAGAAAAATTCGTCGGCTACCAGCTTCTTGATTCTGCCGTCCGCGATCTCGTAGTCCTGCCCTTCAACCCCGTACAGAGCGAACAAGTAGTTTTCCTGGGACGAGTAGAGCCAGTTCAGGAATTTCATCGCGCCTTCCGGGTTCGGCGCGGTAACCGGAATGCCCAGCACCTCGCCGCCGGTCGCGGTAATATAGCGCGGTTTGTCTTCCGCCAGCAAATACGTCTTGATCTCGGCATTCGGAGCGTTGGCCTTCACCGCGTTCGAGATCTCCATGTCTTTGCCCAGCGAACCTTCCACCCATAGATAAAGACCGGTTTGCATCCGCGTGTCTCTTTCGTTGTACTTGATCGTCAGATCTTCGGTATAGAGGCCGGCTTGATTCATCGACCGGTTGAACTTGGCCACTTCCTGGAACGCCTGCGATTCGAAATAGCTGTACGCCTTCTTCGTATCCTCTCCGAAGACGACCAGGTCCTCCACCGCGATCCAATTGTACTGCTCTTCGGCGAAATAGCGGGTCAACGGCTTGAAGATGATATCCGCGGGCCCCTTCATTTCCGGAAACTTCTCTTTCGCCTTCAGCGCGAATTCCTTCAGGTCTTCCGGCGTATTCAGATCGGTCATGCCGACGGCTTCCAGAATATCCTGGCGCACCGCGACGAGCTGATACATCGCGGACGAAGGGGCGTACGCGGTCGGAATTCCGTAGGTCTGCCCGTTGATCTTGGCCCCTTGAAGCTGCTCCTGCGGCAACACCTTCAGCATGTCCTGGCCGTATTTCTCTATGAGCTCGTCCAAAGGCTGCGCTTGCTTCTTGTTGACGATCGTGGACAGGTCCGGCAAGCCGTCCCAATACAGATCGATCGGCTCGTTGGCGGCCAGCATGATGTCCTTCTGCTCCCAATACTGGGACCACGGAACGAAGACGACCTCGAGCTTGATGCCGGCTTCCTTCGCCAGTCTCTCCGCCAGCTCGTTGTCGACGAAGCTGCCGAAGCGATCGGTCTCGTCCCCGGGATAGAGCATCGTGACCGTTTCGATCTTGCCGCTGCCGCCGTCGGTTCCTTGGCTTCCTCCTTCTTCGTTCCCGGATTTGTTTCCGTTGCCGCTGCAAGCCGATAGCAGCGTTGCCAGCAGTACCGTCAAGACGAAAAAGACAAGCGTTTTTCCGAGTTTCATTTTCGTAACCCTCCTTGAGCTATTCGGTCATCTATGTCAAAGCCGCAATGGCTGGCTCGCTATTCCTTGACCGCGCCGGTCATGATGCCTTGCACGAAGTACTTCTGCACGAACGGATAGAGGAACAGAATCGGTCCGATCGTAATGATCGTGACCGCCATCTTGACCGTCTCGGCGGGGAGCGTGATGCTGCCGGAGGCGCCGGAAGGAATGCGTCCGGAGCTGATCGCGTTCACGTTGGACAAGATGTTGTACAGGAAGTATTGCAACGGAAACAAATCCCGGTCGTTGACGAAGATCAGCGCATGCCACCAGTCGTTCCAGTACTGCAGCGCGTACATCAAACCGACCGTCAGCATCGCGGTCGTGCTTAACGGAAGCGCGATTCGCCAGAAAATCGTAAAGTGATTCGCCCCGTCCACTTCCGCCGCCTCGTAAAGAGAAGGAGAGATTTGGGCGAAATACGTGCGCAGCAGGAACATGTTCCAGACGTTGAACAGCGAAGGCACGATCAGCGCCAGAATGCTGTTCTTGAAGCCGTAATAGTTGACGTTAACGATGTACCAAGGAATAAGGCCCGCGGAGAAAATGATCGTGAAGTTGCAAATAAAGGCGATGACGTTGCGGTATTTCAGCTTCTTGATCGATAAGGCGTACGCGACCATTCCGGTCAGCAGCAGGCCGCCGAGCGTGCCCGCGATCGTCACGAGCACGGTAATTCCGTACGACCTCAAGATTCTCTCGCCGCTATTGGCGAAAATGTAACGGTAAGTATCCGTCGTGAACGCTTGCGGGATCACGGAGTAGCCGTTGCGGGCAATGGCTTGCTCGGACGAAAAAGAGACGCTCAAGGTTAAGAGAAGCGGATACAGGCACATGGCGGCGAACAGCGAAATAAACAGATAGGCGAAGCCCGTGACGAGCCTGTCCGGAAGCGTTGCGTTTTTCGTCATCAGAACAGGCCCTCCCCGTCGTTGACTTTCTTGGAAATCCCGTTAGCCAACGTGATCAGGATAAGTCCCATGACCGATTGCAGCAAACCGATCGCCGTCGAATAGGAGAAGCCCAGCGTGCGCATCGATTGGTAGACGTACGTATCGATGATGGTCACTTCTTCGCTGAGTACCGGGTTGTTGCCGACGATTCCGTAGATCATGCCGAAATCCCCGTAGAAGATTCGGCCGACGTTCAGCAGCGTGAGGACGATGACCGTCGGCTTCAGCATCGGGACGGTCAGGCGGAAGATTTGCTGCAGCTTATTGGCTCCGTCAACTTTCGCCGCCTCGTACAGGCTGCCGTCGAAACCCGACATCGCGGCCAAGTAGATGATGGAGCTGTATCCGCTCCACTTCCACACGTTGGCCAGAATGATGATCTCCTTCCAATACTTCGGCTCCGAGTACCACCGAATCGGCTCGATGCCGAACCAGCCCAGAATGCCGTTGGCGACGCCGACGTCGGAGGAGAAAATGCCGTAGATAATCGCCCCGACGACGACCCAAGAAATAAAGTAAGGGAAAAACATCATGCTCTGCGTCAGCTTTTTGAACGATTTTCCGCGAATCTCGTTCAGCAGGATAGCGATGGTCACCGGGACGACGATGCCCAGGACGATGCCCCAGAAGTTAATGACCAGCGTGTTGTAAGTGACCTTCCAGCCCATGCTGTTCTCGGAAAAGAAATATTTGAAATTGTCCAGCCCGACGAACTTGCTGCCGAAAATACCGTCCACGACGTTAAAATCCGTGAAAGCCATCCATACTCCCGCAAACGGAATATAGCAGAACATGACGAGAAGGATCAGTCCGGGCACGCACATCAGATACAGGATCCTGTGCCTTCGCAATTCGTAGAGAACGCCCCGGTCCTTCTTCTTTCCAGTGTTTTCGCTAGCCGCAATCATTTCCTCGCTCCTTCCGTCAGAGTCCGCTATCCGGAGACCGCGTCGAGCAATTCGCTCTTCAGCCCGTCCATATCCACTACGGTACCGGTCAATCTCGCCTTCTCCGCCGCATAGGCCATCAGATGGCTCTCGACCGATTTGTCGATGGACGACCGGCTTTCGCCGCCGTTCCGTTCCAGATCGTCCAGGAAATCGCGGATCAGGCCCGTATCTCCGCCCAGATGGCCGCCCGAGCCGGATGCCGGCCGAACGATCCTCTGCTGCATGCCCTCCGCCATGTTGGACGAGAACTTCGTAACCTCGATCAGATTCTGGCTGTCGTCTCCGCGAATCTCGCCGTGCTCGCACATCACCTTGATCGTCCGATGCATTTTGTTCGTGAACGCGCTAAGGTTGAACGTCGCCGTCACGCCGTTCTTGAACTCGATGATCGACACTTGGTTGTCGCAGACGTCGTTGTCGGAACGGAAGACGCACCTTCCGTACGGGCCGGTCTCCAGCGCGCGAAGCAGCCCTTCCTCCGATCGATCGGACGTCACGACGGTGGCGGGCCACTCGCCGGCTACCGGCACGTACATTTTCCTCGCCTCGAACCGGCAATCCGCTGCCGCCTTGCAGGTCGAGCAGCGGTCCGAGCTGTCCGGCGGCGCGTTCTCTTCCTTGAAGAAGGTCAAATCCCCGTACGAGGCTATTCTTTTCGCTTCGCTGTCCGCCAGCCAGGCCAGCAAATCCATGTCGTGGCACGATTTCTGCATGATCAGCGGACTGGACAGATCGCTCCGCCTCCAATTGCCGCGCACGAACGAATGGGCCATGTGGAAATTGCCGATGTTTTCGTTATGCTGGATCGTCACGACTTTGCCCAGCTCGCCGCTGGCGATGATTCGCTTGATCTCCGAGAAAAAGTTCGTATAGCGAAGCACGTGGCATACCGTGACTTTGCGTCCTTTATCGTTGGCCTTCCGTTGAATGCCGACGCATTCCTCCGGGCTGGGGGAGATCGGCTTTTCCAGCAAAATATCGTATCCGAGCTCCAACGCTTCCATCGTTTGCGCGTAATGGTCCCGATCCATGGACGCGATCATGACCGCGTCGCCCAATCGGCCTTGACGGTAAAATTCCTCGACGGACGCGTACCGTCTCTCCGGAGCGATGCCGAACCGCTCCGCCGCCGACGTTCTTCTCCCTTCGTCGGGCTCCACGACCGCGAAGATTTCCGCGCGGGCGGAAGCGGCGGAAGCGTAGATCATTCCTCGTTGCCCCGCTCCGATCAATGCCAGTTTCAATGCGTTTCCCTCCTGATGTCCATCTGCTGCCCCGTCATCGCGCCTACTGCTGAGGCGCTTTCGGATCTTCGAGCGGATAATAGCCTTCCGGGTAATAATCGTCCCATAGACGGGCAAGCGGATCGCTGTCGGCATGGACGACGTTCATCTCTCCGGCGTCGTAATAGCCTTCCGACGCTTCGCCGCCGATGTTCATTCCGACCGGCGCGCCGCCGTCGTCGAACAGTCCGATGCCGACTCCGTAAACTCCCGGGGGCATGGGCGGCAGCGAAGCGATTTCGTTATGGACGATATCCCCTACCCGCCATTCCCGCGTCCTCGCGCTTAGCGGCACAACGTATCGCTCTCCCTGTCCGGCGAGCCGGATGCGCAATTCGAAATCGCGATAGAGATTGGCCGTCCCCGAGAGGACCAGCCATAACCGAACGGGCAAGCTTCCTCCGGCGACCGCGTCGCGCGGAAAAGTCATTTTGCGCAGCTCCAACCGCCTCCCGAGTCCCGCTTCCACGTTCGAGAACGCCGCGTGCCAGCGTCTCGCCTCCCTGCGGACGTTCGGCCCGCAAACCTCGTCGGTGACGTGGAGGAATACCGGGTAATTTTTCCACGTATCGCTTAAGCTCTGTCTAGCGATCTCTTCGCAGCACGCGATCCAATCGTCTTCGCCGCACGCGATTCGGAGCCCGAAGCCCCGCTGCCGCTCCTTGAAATGACGGATCAAGCTCGCCTGCCGCAAATCCGCGATCAGAGGAACGCCGTCGAACGCCTCCGCGTAGGCGTTCCGCTCTTCGGCGCGGTCCTCCAGCATCGCGAGGATCACCCCGCGCAGCCGATTGTCGGAGCCCGCCAAACTTCCGACCTTCCGAATCAAGGCGGCGTAATGAGCGGATGCGTCCTCCTCGACCCACTCCGGAACGTCCGGTACGAGCTCCAGCACCGGGTTCGCCGATTGGCCGATTCCCGCTTGAAGCTTTTCCAAGCGGTACGAGCCGCGGCTGGGCTCCAGCTCCTTCCAAGACGCGGCAAAGCAGCTGAATCGGCCGTCGCCGATGCCCTCCCCGGCCATCGGCTGCGGGCGGAATTTCACGATCGGAATCGGCTCGTAGTTTTCCAGCGCGTATTTACCCATGGGAATCCCTCCCTCGCAGATGGGCGTCCGCGACTTTCCGGAATTCGTCCATATCCTGCGCCGTAATATAAGGCCTCTCTCCGACGCGAGGGATCTCTTCCTTAAGGACGATCATGCCGAGCGTGTTAAAGCGCGCTCCCGTGCGCATATAGTCCGCGGCCGCCTTGCGCAGCGACGTGGAGAGCGGAATATCCCCCTTCAGCGGATCGGCGGCGCGGTCGCCGAACACCTCGTACCGGAGCATGCCGTCCCCGTCGAATATCGGATAATTGTACAATTGCCTCTGCACCTGAACGATTTGGCTCTTGTCCGGATCCAGAATCAACGATAGCCTCGTATCGTAAAGCCAGCTTTCGCTCCAGAAGCCTTTGACCGTCAGCTCCGGAAAATACCGTTCGTAGAAGTCGATCGCCAGCGCCATCGACGATCGCATTCTGTCCGCCGTATAGCCCGGGCCCGAAGGCACGTGGAGGGCCAGCAGCGTATCGCCGATCCGGAGCGCCGGTTCCCAATCGCGTTTGGAGATCCGGGTCGGCTCTCTCTCTACGAAGCCCATCGGATTGATCCGGTTGGCCGTAATGCCTTCGTCGTCTTCCTCCCAGACCGTGACGAAACGTCCGGCCGGGTCGAACACGCCGTTAATGCCGTCGAGCTGCCCGTCCGCCCGAAACGGTTCGTCTCCGTGCCGCAGAGCCGCGACTTCGTTCGATTCCCGGTTTCTGTACATCGTGAATGGGCTTTCAAACCGGTACGGAATAAACAAAAAGCGATCGAACAAGAAGATGGAGCACGTATAAAAATTCATCGCCCAAGGAAAATCGTGCACTCGCGGGTCGCCGGACGACGCGATTTTCTCTAGCTGCGGCTTCAGCTGCTGGTGCGGAACGTTCTCGTAGCGCTCTTTCGGAACGCCGCGGCGCTCCATCAGTTCCATGGAGGGCGCGACGCAAGCGAGCAGCAGCAGGAAGGAATACCATTCCCCGCTCTTCTCCATGCATCCGGGCGTCATATTCGTATAAAAGACCGGATCGCAGCGATGGCGCGCGGAGCACATGTCGCGGACTAAAAACTCCGTGAATCGAAACAGGACGCGGTCCCGCTCGATGTCTTCCAATGCCGCCTCGATCCGCTCTCTCGCCGTCCGGGGAAGCTCATACCTCTGCAGCAACCCGTCCAGGAAGTCGCGAGAAACGAGCGACGTCTCCGGGCCGGGCTCGAATGAAGCGTATTTCGCCTCGAGCCCCTCCGGCAAGCGATCGAATCGGCAGTGGGCGACGCATTCCCGAAATGCGGGCAACGGCTCGTTCATTCGTTCATCTCCCCTCTACGGACAACATGCCCATCGGATAATAACCGCCGCGGATTCCTTCGATGGCCAGCCGGACCGTCCCGATCTCCTCCACGCCCGTCTCGATGCCGATTTCCAGCTCGTATTCCCCGGCGGGAAGATCGGAGGGAAGCTCGAGCCGTTCCTTCCACAGAATATCCCTATCGGGCAGCCACTCCCGAATGTCCTCCCTGCTTGCCAGCCTGTACGTCCGATCCCGGCCGACCAGCCGAACGACTAGCGGATAGCGGTTATAGATCGGCGCCACCCCCACGTTCGCCCATAACGCCTCGATCGACAAATCCGCTCCGGCGCGCGCCTCGGAATCGTAGGTCAATTTGCGAAGTTCGAAGCGGTAGCCCATTTTCTCCACCCAGCGCGATACCTTGTGCTTCCAAGGCTCCGGAACGATCGTGCCCTTGTTGTTGAAGGAAGAAATGTGCCACTTCAGAGATTCCTCGATAATATAGTCGATGTCCCAGCCCTGGAGATACCAATCGTTCATATGCCAGCAGGCTTCGAATTGGACCGGCCCTCTCTCCCACGCGTCGCCCATGTCGAAATTGCGGATGTTCTGCGGGTAGAAATCGGTCATGTGCGACCACTCCCGCCCGTGAAAGCCGCCCATGTCGCCCAGGCAGTCCACGCGAAAACCGATGCCCGCTTTCCGGGCTTTGACGATCTTCAGCGATTGCGGGTCGTGCAGCAGCGCTTGCAGCGGCGTAAGCTGGAATCCGTCCGTATAGGCCTCGACGATCCGCCGGATCGCTTCCGGCGCCATGAATTCCGTTCCGCCGCCTTCCCCCCAAGCCCCGACGATGGCCATATCCACCGAAGCGATCACGGGATGTCCGTCGAAGCGCTCCGCGAAAGCCCGTATAAACGCGGACCAGTAGTCCGCGTACGCGGATTCGTTGGGATCGACTTTCCAGAACGGAAACTCGGGAACGTCCGGCGCCTCCGCGCGGAACCATCCGGGAATATCTTCGTCCTCGTTCAGAGCGTACGGCGAACACCGCACGATCGCGGAGCATCCGAGCGACTTCGCCAGCTCCAGCTTCACTTCAAGCGCTTCCCACCGGTATTGTCCCTTCGCGGTCTCGAGATCCTTCCAGCGGACGCCGGCATAGACGACCTTGCTGTCCGGATGGTTCCACGTTCGGCTGTTTTCCGCGAATTTGTATTTGCCGACTTTCGCGCCGCGGGTATCGTAGATTTCTTCCGGTTCGCCCATTAATCCGGGCGCCGCCGTAAATCCGATTCCCGGATTGGAGATCATGCCTTCCAGCGCGGTCGGATACACGGTGACGGGTCTTCTCATGTCCGCTCCTCCTGTGTTCGTCCTCTCACCAACGTAACAATTGAATTTTGTTACGTTATATGATAATATTGTTTAGTAATCATCATGAGGATATTATAACATCATAATCGAATCTAGCAACCCATAATTTCAAGTTGTCCCTTACGAAAATGATCTCTCTTTTTTCGTTGCAAGTTCACAAAAGTCTTTCCACGTCACATTTTCTGCTTATTTCTCGCTTGGGTCGCACGTCTTCCAACTCGAACTAAACAGATGTAACAAAACAAACGAAACATCCGATCTGTTTTCATTTATTTGCGTCAATCAGGGTCGTGGAAGATGAAAATACGTGATAAAATGGAAACAACAGTCGTCGGATAAAAGGAGATTGCCTTGATGAGTACCATTAGAGAGGTCGCCAAATTAGCGAACGTATCGACAGCAACCGTCTCGCGGGTCTTAAATAACGATTCTACCTATAAAATCACGGAAGAAACCCGCGCCAAGGTCTTGCAGGCGGTGACGCAGCTGAACTACCGGTTCATTCCGAACGCGAAGCGGCCGCCGCGGGACTTCGCGCAGACGAAGATCGGCTGCGTGCTCAGCGTGACGAAAAACAAGTATAACGACCCTTACTTCATGTCGATCCTGTCCGGAGCGGAAGACAGGCTGCTCGCCGAGGGGCTTGACGTCGCCTTTATCCGAACCGGAGCGGAGCTCGAAGATAAGCAGATCTTGACGAACACGTTCAGCGAACCGATCGCCGGATTGATTCTGATGGAGACGCTGAATCACGATACCTACGAGTATTTGCGAAAGCAAGTGCCGTATATCGTAGGGATAGATACGGAGAGATGGGATATCGACAACGTGGGCTACGACCATCACCACGTCGCTTCGACGGCCGTAAGCCACTTGATCGGGAAGGGACATACGCGAATCGGGTTTATCGGGGGAAGCGGGTTAAAGGGGAACATTCGGGAGAGCCAGCGGTATCGGGGTTATTACGCGACGATGCACGCGGCCGGATTGTCGGTCGATCCGGAATGGGTGATCGATTGCTTGTGGGACGAAGCCACGTGCATCCGGAAGGTGGACGAGCTGTGCCGCAACGGCCGCCTGCCGTCCGCTTTCTTCGTGGCCAGCGACTTGATGGCGATGGCGGCTTTGAACAGTTTATACAAGAACGGCGTAAGCGTCCCGGACGAAACGGCGGTCATCGGCCTGTCCAATATCGAGATGGCGAAATATTCCAATCCTCCGCTGACGACCGTGCATGTACCGACCAAGGAAATCGGCATGGTCGCCGTCGAGCTGCTGCTCGAAAGAATCAAGGGAAGCGCGATTCTTCCGAAACGAGTCAGCTTGCCGACGAGCCTCGTCATCCGCAGTTCGACTTAGGGGCGAAGGTCTCTTCGATCTGCCGCCGATGCCGAAGCATCTCGTCCCCTCCCTCGGCCGCCATCATGATCGGGGAGTGCAGTACGGCAATCGTCTCTTTGATCCGTCTCCTCCTTATAGCTCGAGCGGATCGCGGATGATCAGTCCGTTATACCCCGGCAGTCCGTCCAGCTTCTCCGTCTCGAGCGTGCCGAGGTCGTAGACCGTCCATTCGCCATCGACAAGCTTCAGAGAGACGTCCAAATGAGCGGCGAGCCCGATCGCGTGCCATAGGTTCAGCGTGAACGTAAACCGGATCGTATCCGGGGAGACGAAACGGGCGTCGATCGGCGACCATGCGAACGCTCGGGACGGAGTTCCCCGACGCTTGCTCTCGGCAAAGTCTTGTTTCAAATGCCGGAAGCCGGGATTGTTCCACGCCTTGTCGGCAAACAGCCGCCTCAGCTGTTCCTCGCTCATTTTCCCTTCCGGCAGATCGATCTCCTCCAGCCCCAGCGCTTGCTCTATTCGGTTGGAAAACCGGTTCGTCAAGGTCGACAGCGCCTCGTTCTCGGTCGAGCGGTCGACGGCTTGCACGACGGATAGCGCGCGAAGCTTCAAGTCCGGTTCCAGGACGAGCTCGTGGTCGGCTTCGCCAAGCCAAGCGCGAACGATCAGCTTATCGCCGTCCCGTTCGATCGGCCGGTTGTCGCGGATAGGAAGCTCCGCCGAGACCCGCTCGGTTCGGGCCGCGTCCGCATACCGGAACTCCAGAGGAAACACTTCTCCCGTACCCGCAGCCGCGTAAGCGAGAATCGGCCGCGATCCGTCGTCGAAGCCTTTGCTGAAACGATAGCTGTTCGGCAGGAAGACAAGAATGTCGTATCCGTCGAATTCGTAAGCGCGAATCTCCGCCGCCGACTTCTTCTCCAGGAAGAGCTCCAAGCCGTCGAGCTGCGGCAGCTGCGTCGTCCCCCCCTGACGATCGGCGAACGTCACGGCATAGCTCCCGTAGTATCGGATTCCTCCGCCATCTTGAAGGCTCCGTTCTCCCGCCTTCGATCGAATCTCCAGCGTGCCGTATCGCGATTTTCCTTTCGCTCTCGCGGCGCCCCCTTTTTCGGTTCGGGCATGACGGTTGTCCTCCCGCCATTCCTGCGGACCTCCCGGTTCCTTGAAGGCGGCCGGCAGGATCGCCAAGCCCGAAGCGTTCGTCGGCAGCGCCTTGTCCGGATCGACGTAATCCAGCCCGGCCCCGGTATTTCGGGCGTAGACCAGGGTGCCGTCCGGCAGAACGTCCGGCGTTTCGTACAAGAGGTTGCCGTGCCGCTCTTCGGCCGGTTCGAAATCGGCCAACCGCCACGAACCTCGCGAGGAATCCAGCTTATGCACGAGAGTGCCGTCAACCGTACGCATCAGCGTATATAAAGAGTCTCCGTTCCGCACCGCCTCCGCATCCCGCGGCGGCAGCCAAAGCGTTTTCTTTTCCGAATCCGCCATCAAGTACGGTCGGGATCGGAAGCTATAGCCTGGATGCCTCTCGTGCAGCGTCGCGTTTATCAATTCGCCGACGTCGCGAACGACGGCATAATCGGTCAGCGTTCCCGTTTCGATATCGAAGAGCTTATAAACCGAATCTCCCTTGAGAGGCTCGCCCTCCTCTCTTGAGGACGCGGCGAAAAATTCGATCCAGACTTTGCCTTCGTCCGCCCAGCCGAACGCGTTCATTCTCGCGTCCCGGCCCGCCTTCTCCGGGAGCTTCAAGGTTCGCGCGGCTTGGCCGTCCCGGTCGTAGAATCGAATGCCTTCCGCGTACAGCAGCACGCCGTTGTCCGTGTATACCTCGCGGGCCCGGTCCTTTCTTCCGTATTCCAGAAAAAAGTAGCGGCCGTCCGGGCTCCAGACGATTCCCGGATCCGTCAGGGACGTGTTGCCGTCGAATTCGAACGCTCCGATCTTGGCGCCGGACGCGGTATCGATAAGCTCGAACCGGTTGGCGAACGCTTCCCGCTGATAGACGAACCGGGATAAATCCGGCGAAGGATAGACGAGCTCTCGCGGCGGCTTGCTGCCGGGATCTCCGTATGCCGGGTAATCCGTCATCCCGCTGGCCGCGACTTCTCCGGAAGCGACGCCGATCCGCCAAAGACGTCCCTTAAAGCTCGTCAGAAGCAGGTTGCCGTCTTCGTCGTCCGTCCCTTTCGCGTAATGCGCGCTTAGGAGGAAATCTTCGGACTGCCCGTATTCTCCGACCTGCGTCTCCCAGAATTCGGCCGCGACGACCTCGACCCGTCCGTCGCGAACGTCCAACTTCGCCAGATCGTAGGAGAGGCGGCTTCCCGTTAACCTCGGGAGCACGAACAGGACGTTGTTCTCGTCAACGGACTCGAACAGGACCGATTCGTCGGTCATCAGCATTTTCATTTCATATAAAGGGTAGACGCTCGCGGCCTGCGAGACGGGATCGACGATAACCGCGTCGTATCTCGACCAGGTGATTCCGCTTCCGTCCTCCCGGTAATCGTGCCTGGCTACGAGATGCGCGGTCCCGGCCGGCGTGCTCGCGATTCGTTGCGGCACGGCGTTCTGCTCCGGATCGAATCGCACGCCGAATCCGCGTTCGAACGGCTCCGTCCGCACGGCCAAGGGCGGGAACAGGCCATGGCTTTGCGCCTCGGCCGAGGAGGCTTTCGGGTCTTCTCCGCGAGAGTCGGCGGCAAGGAATGCCGTCTTCGCCGCGTTCGGGGAACCGGCAGCCTCCTCCGGAGAATCCGGCTTCGAGGCTTTCCCGCCCAACGCCAGGGGCACGGCCATAATCAAGGCGATTCCGGCCAACAAGCCGAGTATTACGGTTTTCCGGGACATCGCAAAATCCCTCCAAAGTCGTTCCGATATGTAATCAGACGACTTGCGGAGGGAAAAGTTGCTAACTCGGCGGAACGGCCCCCGCCGAACCGAACGGCGATGGCGTTTGCGATCTCGCCTTGCGGGCGAGTATGGCTAGTCCGTAGACCGGCAGACGAAGGCGTTCCCCGGCGGGACCGCCCGCGATCCGGTCCGTGTAGCCATGCGCGTCCAGCTTGAGGTTTTGCTCGGCGCCGCTGAAATTCAGAACGAATACGTACTCGTTCTCTCCGTCGGAGCGAAGCTGCGCCGTTACGCCCCGCGGCAGCTCGGCGTCCAACGCTCTTTCCAAGCCGGCCTCGCCCGCGACTCGCCCGTAGAAATCCGTATAGAAGCCCGGCTCTCGAACCCGAGTCGCCAAATAGTAAGCCCGCCCCTTCCCTAACTCATGCCGCGTCAACGCCGGACGGCCGGCATAAAAGTCGTCCGCGTAGACGGCTAGCTCCTCCGCCCCTTCGAGATGGATCAGATCGGCGATCTCCCCGGCTTCGTATTCGCCCGTCCAGCCCACGGACGTCCCCGGCTTGAGAACGATGCCGTTCCGGTCCCGAGCCGGCAAGCCCTCGGTCTCTTCGGACCAAATCCCGAGCGTCCGGCGAAGCGGTCCGGGAAAGCCTCCGAGATGGCAAAGATCCGTCTCGTTCACGATGCCCGACCAGAACGTGCCGACGAAGGTGCCGCCATCCTTCACGAATTTTTCGATTCGCTCCCCGGCCTTTTCCCGGACCAGGTAGAGCATCGGCGCCGCGATCAGACGATAAGAGGAGAAATCGTCCTCCGTCCCGATCACGTCCACGGGAATTCCCAGCTCCCAGAAAGCGCGGTAATGCTGAAGAACGGTTTCCTCGTACAGGATGCCCGAGTTTCGAATGCCTTGCGCGTCCTTGACGGCCCACCGGTTGTCCCAGTCGAACAGGATGGCCGCCTTCGCGGGGGTGGCGGTTCCGACGACGTCGGACAGACCGGCGAGCAGCTCGCCGACCTCCGCCGCCTCGCGAAATACCCGCGTATGCTCGTGCCCGCTATGGTCGACGACGGCGCCATGGAATTTCTCGCTCGAGCCCCGGCTCTTGCGCCACTGGAAATATTGCACGGAATCGGCCCCGTGGGAGACGGCTTGCAGGGAGCTCAGCCTGTGCATGCCGGGCCTCTTCAGCTTGCTGACCGATTGCCAGTTCGTCAGGGAGGGGGTGCTCTCCATGAGCAGGAACGGCTTACTCTTCAGCGAGCGGTATAGATCGTATTGCATCGCGGCGGCCGCCGCCAGCCCC
>Ga0065721_10049745_pt1 | contig 27871 bp, 20 predicted proteins | sample Mesricmetagenome_FD_59108 | JGI IMG/M metagenome (GOLD analysis project Ga0065721, IMG submission 59108) | Mesophilic microbial community from rice straw/compost enrichment Sample: eDNA_1 v2 (version 2) | ecosystem: Engineered > Solid waste > Grass > Composting > Bioreactor | place: USA: Davis... | reverse complement strand
TCGGCCCTCTCCGGCCTCGGCGACCGGCGGGGCGGCGCCCGCTGGCTGTCCCGCGCCGTGCGGCTGAGGCCGGACGTTGCGGACACACCGCTGACACTGGGCGTCCTCCATCAGGCTGAAGGCAATTCCGTGGCGGCGGCGCACTGGTTCCGCCGCGCGCTGGCGGTGGCGCCCGGATCCGCGGTGGCGCTGTCCGGCCTGGGGCTGGCGCTCGCCGCCCTTGGCAATGCTGAAGGCATGGCGGAGCGCGCCGTCCTGCGCGCGGTCCGCGTGGCACCCGTGGATGCTGACCTCGCGGTCAACGCCGGATCGGTGTTCCATCGGCTGAAACAGCCCGCACCGGCGCTGTCCTGGCACCGACGCGCCGTGGCGCTGTGCCCCGACGGCGTGGCCGGCTGGGTCAACATCGGCACCCACGGGCTGGAGGCCAACGCGTTCGAGGAGGCGCTTCCCGTCTTCGAACGGGCGCTCGTCCTGGGGGCCGGGGAGCACGAGGCGCTGGCCCAATCCAACCGGGGCGTGGCGCTGATGGCGCTGGGCCGGCTGGGCGAGGCGGTGGACGCTTTCCGCGCCGCGCTGGCGCGGGCGCCGCAGGACGCGGCGATCCGGTCCAACATGCTGTTCTGCCTGTGCTTCGACGACGGTGCGGACCCCGCCGCCGTGTTTGCGGAGCATCGCCGGTTCGAGCGGTTCGTGATGCCCACCCTGCCGGCCACCCCGCGCTTCGAAGCAACCAGCCGCGATCCGGAGCGGCGGCTGCGCGTCGGGTACCTGTCGCCCGATTTCCAGCGCTACCCCGGTCCTGGCTACCATTTCCTGCTGCCGCTGTTCGAGCGGCACGACCGCGCGGCGGTCGAGGTCACCGCCTATTACAACGACACGCGCGAGGACGTGGCGACGGCGCGCTTCAAGGCCGTGGCGGATCGCTGGCGTCCTTGCGCGGCGCTGCCGGACGAGGCGCTGGAACGCCTGATCCGCGAGGATGGGATTGACATCCTGGTGGACTGCGGCGGGCACATGTCGCGCAACCGGATGCCGCTGTTCATCCGGCGCCCGGCGCCGGTGCAGGTCAGCCTGCCGCTTTATCCGAACACCACCGGCCTGTCGGCGATGGATTACCAGTTTGCCGATCCCCGCATCGCTCCGCCTGCGACCGACGCGCTGCACACCGAGCGGCTGATCCGCCTGCCGGGCTGCGTGCTGTGCTACCGGCCCGCGGACTCCGACTTCGCGCCGCCGGACCGGCCGCCGGTCGAGACGGCGGGCGTGTTCACCTTCGGCTCCTTCAACAACATCACGAAGGTGAACGGGGCGACCATCGCGCTGTGGGCGCGGCTGCTGGCGGCGGTGCCGGAGGCCCGGCTGATGCTGAAATGGCGGGGGCTGGGCACGGGAAGCGGGCTGGAACGCCGGCTGCTGGCCGCCTTCGCGGCGCACGGCGTGGGGGCCGGGCGGCTGGTGCTGCGCGGGACCACGCCGGACCCGTACCAGGACTACACGCGGATCGACTGCGCGCTCGATCCGATCTTTGCCAATGGCGGCACGACGATTTGCGACGCGCTGTGGATGGGCGTGCCGGTGCTGGGCATGGCGGGGCAGGGGACGATCTCCCGCTGGAGCGCCACGATGCTGGGGGCGGTCGGGCTCGACGCGCTGGTGACGGAGCGGGAGGAGGACTATCTGGCGCTCGGCGTCCGGATCGCCACGGACCGGGGCTTCCTGGCCGAGCAGCGCAACGGCCTGCGGGACCGGATGATGCGCTCCCCCCTGATGGACCAGGACGGCTACGCGCGCGCGGTCGAGGCCGGCTATCGTCATGCCTGGAGGCGCTGGTGCGCCGGCCTGCCGCCGGAGGCCGTTGCCCTGTGACGCCCATTTCTCCCGACGCCCTGGCGCGCGCCGCCCGCATCCTGGTCCTCAAGCTGGATGAATTGGGCGACTTCATCCTGTGCACGCCCTTCCTGCGCGGCCTGCGGGCGAGCGCCCCGCAGGCGCGGATCATGTTGGCGGTCACGGCGCCGGTGCTGCCCCTGACGGAGGGGTGCCCTTACGTTGATGCGGTGGTGACGCCGGCCGGCGACGTGGCGGGCGGCAAGTTCACGTTCCGCGGGCGCACCTCGGACGAGTTGCAGGCCTTCGCCATCGCCTTCCGCGCCGGCTTCGACATCGTCGTCACCCTGCGCTTCGACGTCGACAAGAATGGCGCCGCCACGCTGGCGGCGGCCAGCCGCGCGCCGGTCCGGCTCGCCCATTCTGAGACCGTTACGCCCTGGAAGGCGACGGGCAACCGAGGGTTCGACGCCGCCTACACCCACCTGCTGCCCGCCGGCCCGGTCCGGCACGAGGTGGACTGCAACCTCGCCCTGCTGGAGGCGCTCGGCGGGGCTGCTCCCGGCGGCGGGGTGGAACTGTTCCTGACCGCAGTGGAGTGCGCCGGGGCTGACGAGCGGCTGGCCGCCGCCTTTCCCGGCGGGCGGCCTCGCCGCCTGCTGGCGGCGGCACCGACCACCGGCATTCCGCGCAAGAACTACCCCATCGACCGCTTCGCCGCCGTGCTGGACGGAGCCATCCGCGCGCTAAACATCGACGGCGTCGTGCTGCTGGGCACGGCGGAGGGGGCGGAGCGGGCGGCACGCCTTGCGGCCGGGCTGCCCTGCGCCACGCTCGACCTCACCGGTTGCACGGGCGTGCGGGAGGCCGCGGCGGTCATCGCCGCATCCGACGCACTGGTGGCGGTGGACACCGGCCCGGCCCACATGGCCGCGGCGGTGGGGACGCCGGTGGCGGCGCTGTTCTGCCACCCGCTGGGCGGTGACCCACAGAGCCCCTACGCGCCCGAACGCTTCCGCCCCTGGGGGCGGGACGTGCTGGTCGTCCAGCCGCCGCACGCCCTGGCGCCCTGCACCGACAAGTGCCTGTCGGCGGAGCCGCATTGCATCGCCGCCATCGATCCGGCCGCTGCGGCGGCGGAGATCGCCGGCTTCCTGTCCCCTTTCATGAGCTAGGAGGCGGCACGCCGATGAACGCCACCGTTCACGTCAGCTTCCCCGCCGCCCCCGACGCCTATCCCGCCAACCGCCATTGGCACGCGCAGCTCTGTTCCTTCGTGTTCAAGGCGCTGGAGCGGCGGTTCGGCGCGCGGGTGGCCTTCTCGCCCTGGAACGCCGCGCCGCCGCTGCGGGACGGCGACACGCTGGTGACCTTCCTGCCGCACCCGGCGCTGGCCCATTGGAAACGTTCGGTGGTGATCGACAATGACACCTTCGACGTGGACAAGTGGCGCTTCGCCGCCTTCCGCCGCCACGGCTTCGACGTGCCGCTCGACCGCGTGACGGAGCCCTACGGGCTGCTGGCGCGGCAGTTCGCCCGTGTCGTGCTGTGCAACGACATCACCCTGCGCCGCGTCGCCGCGCGCGATCCGCAGGTCGCCGACTGCTGGGACCATCTGTTCGCGCTGGGCGGGGGGCGGGTGTCGCTGCACCCCCATCCCATCGACAAGGCCTTCTTCAGCCGCTTCCATGGCGCCGTGCCGGCTCCCAACCGCGCCCGCATGCTGGTGTACCACGGCGGGCCGCGCAAGAATTCCGCCGAACTGATCGAGCTTCTGCGCCGGATGGGCTTTGCGGAGAACAAGGACTTCGCCGTCGCGAAGCACATCGACAAGGGCAACGACGATCTGGCCCGCTTCCTGCTGCAAAGTTTCTTCTTCGTCGCCAACACCTCCTTCTCCGAGACCGGCCCCATCAACATGTGGGAGTATCTGACGGCTGGCCACATCGTGTACGGGCACGAGGAGTGGTGGGACGGGGCCGGCAATCCCCGCCTGTGCTGGAGCTACGATCCCGCCCGCATGGACGGGAACGAGGACAACCTGGACCACCTGCTGCGCCGGATGGACGTGGCGGCGTTGGTGGCGGAACGCGACCGGCTGTGGCGCTGGTGGATGGACCGCACCGACAACGACTGGCCGCGGGTCACCGACGATGTGTGCAACCAGGTGGACCGGCTTTTGAGCAGCGCCTATCCGGCGGTGGGGGAGGGATGATGGCCGAAGATCTGTTAGGCGATAGCGGCGACAACCGGCTGATCCGCACCCGCCACGGCGTCATGCTGGTCAACCGCCACGACAGCATCGTCGGCCGGTCCCTGGATTACTACGGCGAGTATTTCGAGCGGGAAGTCGATCTGTTCCGCCAGTTCCTGCGGCCGGGCGACGTGGTGGTCGATGTCGGGGCCAACATCGGCGCCCATACGGTGCCGCTGGCGCGCATGGTGGGGCCGTCGGGCCGGGTCCTGGCCTTCGAGCCGGTGCGGCTGAACCACCAGATTCTGTGCGCCAACGTCGCGCTGAATTCCCTGACCTGGGTCGATGCGATCCAGGGCGCGCTGGGGCGGCGGGACGAGACCGTGATGATCGACGACGTGGCGATGACGGCCGAGGGCAACTACGGCGCCCTGGCGCTGGCGGACATGCCCGGAAACCGCCCCGTTCCGGTGCGCCGGCTGGACGGCCTGTTCGACCTGCCCCGGCTGCGCTTCATCAAGATCGACGTCGAGGGCATGGAAGCGGATGTCCTGGACGGCGCGCGGGAGGTGCTGGTCCGATTCCGGCCGGCGCTGTACGTCGAGAACGACCGGCTGGACAAGTCCCGCGACCTGCTTCTGCTGCTGCAGGAGCTGGACTACGACTGCTATTGGTTCCTGGCGTCCTTCCACAACCCACGCAACGTCGCGGGAAAGGCGGAGCCGATGTTTTCCACCGGCTTCGTCGACGACGGAACCCGTATCCACGCGCTGGGCATGGGCATCAACCTGCTGTGCCTGCCGAAGGCGGCCAAGGCGCAGCTGGCCGGCTTCGCCCCGGTGCTGAGCGTGGACGAGCATCCCTGCCGGCGCGAGTGCAACGCGCGCTTCACCGGAGGGACGCGGGCGTAACCCGCCGGCCCTGATCGTTTGCGGGGACCCGGCTCAGCTTGCCGCGTCCAGTTCGCGGGCGCCCGCGATCAGTTTCGGGAAGGCGGCGTCGAAGGCCGACTGCTCGGCATCGCTCAGGTTGAAGCGCAGGTGCAGTTCGCCGTTGCGGCTGGTCACGGACACCACCGCCAGCGGGTGGGCGTAGCCTTCGATGGACAGCTTGCCGCGCGTGCCGGTTGCCAGCGGCGGGACGGTGGCGATGCGGGCGCCGCGCTGCGACAGGTCCAGCAGGCGCAGGGTGGTGACGGGTCCCTCCGCCGCCTCGAAGCGGCAGGGGCGGTCGACGGCGTAGCGCGGCCACAGGCGGCGGTCCACCTCCTGCGTGGCGGTGCGCACGGCCCGGATCAGGGTGCCGCTCAGCGACGCGACGCCCTTGGCCAGTTCGGCGGCGACGTTGCGGACGCCATTGGCGTTCTCGCCGTTCATGGCGGCCTCGGTCGACACCCGAGCGATGCGTTCCGACACCTCGTGCGCCGCCTTGCTGGTTTCGACGACGGCGTTCAGGATCTCGCCGGTGGTGGCGTCCTGCTGCGACATCACCGCGGCGACCTCGCCGGCGATGGAGTCCACCTCGTCCAGCGTGGCGCCGATGCCGCGCACGGCCTGGACGGCGTTGCCCGTGCTGGCCTGGACGGCGGCGATCTGGGTGGCGATCTCCTCCGTCGCGGCGGCGGTCTGGTTGGCGAGGTTCTTGACCTCGGTGGCGACGACGGCAAAGCCCTTGCCGGCCTCGCCCGCGCGGGCGGCCTCGATGGTGGCGTTGAGCGCCAGCAGGTTGGTCTGGCTGGCGATGCCGCTGATCAGCTTGGCGACGTCGCCGATGCGCGCCACCTCGGCGGACAGGGTCTCGATGGTGGCCTGGGTCTCGCGCCCGGCGCCGACGGCCTTGCGGGTGACGTCGCTGGCGTGGCCGATCTGGTCGGCGATGCTGCGGATGGACGCGCTCATCTCCTCGACCGCGGCGGCGGCGGAGCGGGCGCTGGCCAGCCCCTGCTCGGCAGCGGCGGCGACGCTCTGCGCGTTCACCGAGACCAGCCCGGCCGAATCCGACATGGCCTGGGCGCTGTCGTCCATGGTGCGGGTCTGCGCCGCCACCTGTTCCACGGCGACGCGCATCTCGCGCTCGACGCTGTCCGCCATGTAGGCGAGCGCCGCGCGCTTGGCGTTCTCGGACGCCTCGCGCAGGCGTTCCTGCTCGGTGCGCAGCCGTTCGTTCTCGACGCCGTGCTGGCGGAAGATCAGGACCGCCCGCGCCATCTCGCCGACCTCGTCGTTCCGGTTGGCGCCGGGGACGTCGACGTCGAAGCGGCCCTCGGCCATGACGGTCATCGTCTTCGTCATGCCGTGCAGCGGGCGGTTGACCTGCACGGTGATGACCCACGTGCCCAGCGCCGCGACCAGGGCCACGGCAAGCAGCAGGGCGATGCTGACCGTCAGGTCGGCGCGCGCCGCCTCCGCGATGCCGTCGAGGAGCGTCTGCACCTCCCCCGACGCCTCCTGCTGGGCCTCCAGGATGCGGTCGATCCCGGCAGTGGCCGCCGCGAACCACTGCGCGCCGCTGACCGGATAGGCCTGCCCCTTGGCCGAGGCGTCGAAGACGGTGACGCGGGTGGATTCGAACTCGCCGAAATAGGCGCGCTCGATGGCCGCCACGCCGGCCCCGACGCGCGGGCTGAAGCCGCCGGCCAACTGGCGCAGGGACGTCCAGCCGCTTTCCACATGGCCGCGCGCCCGGGCCACCGTTTCCAGCTGGGCCGGCGTGAAGGGCTTGCCGCCGGCCACCACGCCGCCGACCATGCCGCGCTCCCGGCCGGCATACTCGCTCATCTCCCACAGGGCGTTCTTCAGCTCGAAGGCGCGCCGCACCGAGGCGCCGAGCACCGGGCCGCCGTCTTCCACCGCGCTGCGCAGGCGCTGGCTGGCGATGATCAGCGCGCTGACCGAAGGGAACCAGTCGCGCCGCAGCTCCGCCGCCGCCTCGCCACGGGTCAGCGCCTCGTCGACCTGCCGGCGCAGACCCTCGACCTTGGCGAAGGCGGCGCGCGCCTCCTCCGTGACCTTGGCGGTGGAGGGCAGCAGGGCCGATTCGGCCACCGTGCGCAGCGCGTCGGCGTAGGCCGCGTCGGCGGCGCGGCGCTTTGCCGCAACGGTGTCTTTCTGGGCGGCGGTCGCCGCCTTCAGGTCCGACAGCATGGTGTTCGTGGTGCCGCGCTCGACCGCCCAGGCTCCGGCGGCAGTCAGCAGCCGGTCCGACACGCCGTTGATCGTCCGCACCTGCTCCGCCACCCGCAGGGCGTCAAGCGCCGACATCGCCCGATGCCCCGCCACGAACAGCAACATGACGCCAAGGACGGCGATGAGCGCCAACAGTTTCGCGCGGATGGTCATCAGGACGGCTCCAACAATGCCCCGGCTTGCGGCGCACTGTTTGCGGCGTCCGGACGGGGGAAGTTCCAACCATCGAACGTTAGGAGGAGGTCGTACACAGATGGTAAAAACAATGGCCTATGACCCTGCGCATTCTGTCGCAGGTCTCCGGCGCCCACCCCCGCTCGACGGTCGGAAAGGCCGGATTTCCGTGTCGGTCCGCGCTCCCGCGTTAACCAATGCAACATCGTGCAACACATGAACGGGATGTGTTGCATGGGAGATGGCAAGGGAGGTGGTCCGCATGGCGAAGGCGCGCGGATTCAAGGCGCAGTGCGGGCGTTGACGGGGCCGATGGTAGTGAAGGGCCGGGAACAAAGCAAGATCTGCGCCGGCCGCGCGCCCGGCAATCGCATTGGGTGCAAGTGCCGTACAGGGTCCCGTATGCCCCGTTGCGCGCCGCGCCTCAACAGCGCAGGCTGACGGACGGCTGGGGCGGGGCTCTGGGACTTGGCTCCTGCCGGCTGCCATGACGTGTTGCGGAGTCGGCTCCATGAGCGGACGCGATATCCTGGTGATCGGCGCATCGGCGGGCGGCATCACGGCCTTGCGGCGCCTGTTCGCCGACATGCCCGCCAGCGCCAAGCCCACCGTGTTCGTGGTTCAGCACATGAGCGCGGGGGTGAAGAGCGTCCTGCCGGAATTGCTGACGCGCTGCGGCTGGCTGCCCGCCTTCCACCCGCGGGATGGGGAACCGGTCCGCCCCGGCTGCATCCACATCGCGCTGCCGGACTGCCACCTGCTGGTCAAGGACGGCCGGACGCTGGTGCGGCGCGGGGCGCTGGAGAACCGCACCCGGCCGGCCATCGACCCGCTGTTCCGTTCCGCCGCCGTGGAATACGGCCCGCGGGTGGTCGGCGTCATCCTCACCGGCACGCTCGACGACGGGACGGCGGGCCTGCTGGCGGTGAAGCGGTGCGGCGGCGTGGCCGTGGTGCAGGACCCCGACGATGCGGAATGGGCGGACATGCCGCGCAACGCGCTGGCGCACGTTCCCGTGGACCACTGCGTGCCGCTGGAGCGCATGCCGGCCCTGCTGGACCGGCTGATCGCGGAACCGGCCGGCCCGCTGGTGCCCATACCCGACGACATCGTCGTGGAAGCGTCCATTCCGGAGAAGGAGTTCAGCACGGAGCCCGAGGACACCGACATGGTCGGCCGGCCGAGCGCCCTCGTCTGCCCGGATTGCGGCGGCGCCTTGTCGGAGGTGGGCGATGGCCCGCTGCTGCGCTACCGCTGCAAGGTGGGGCACGCCTACAGCCCCGAAACCCTGGCCGCCGCGCAGCGGGAATCGATCGAGCGCGCCCTGTGGGTGGCCCTGCGCACCCACGAGGACCGCGTCGTCCTGTTCCGGCGTCTTGCGGGAAATGCGCGCAAGCATGGGCACGAACGCGCCGCCACGAGCTGGACGACCAGCGCCGAAGAGGCCCAGAAGAACGTCGATCTGCTGAAGGCGGTGCTGGCGCGGCATTCCGGCGGCGACGCATCGGGGGCGAGTCTGGTCGGGGAGGATTGATCCCCCGAACGAATCAGACCCACCGCTGTTGGGGGACCATGGAATGCCGTGCCCTCATTGTGATCGGTGCGTCCGCCGGCGGGCTCAGCGCGCTGGAAACGCTGGTCGGCGGTTTCCCGCGCGATCTGGAGGCCGCGGTGTGCGTGGTCCTGCACATCGGCAGCCGGCAGAGCATTGCCCCGGCGATCCTTGACGCGGCCGGGCCGCTGCCGGCCGCCCACGCGACGGATGGCGAGCCCATCCGGGCCGGACGCATCTATCTGGCCCCGCCGGACCACCATCTGCTGGTGTCGCCGGGCCGCCTGCACCTGTCCCGCGGCCCGCGCGAGAACCGCACCCGCCCGGCCGTCGACCCCCTGTTCCGGTCAGCGGCCAACAGCTACGGCCCGCGGGTCATCGGGGTGATCCTGTCGGGCACGATGAACGACGGCACCGCCGGATTCAGCGAGATCAAGCGCTGCGGCGGCATCTCCGTGGTGCAGGACCCGGCGGACGCCCACTTTCCGGGCATGCCGCGCAGCGCGCTGTTGAACGTCACCGTCGATCACTGCGTCCCGATCCTGTCGATGGCCGGGCTGCTGGTCCAGCTGATGCGGGGGCAAGCGGTCGGATCATCTTTAAAAAACACGGGAGGTGCCGCGACTCCCAAGGAGGGATCGAGGATGCAGGGAGAATTCGAACTGAACGCGCCGGTCACGCTGACCTGCCCGGAATGCGGCGGGGCGATGAAGGAGGCCTCGGTGGATTCGATGCCCTATTACACCTGTCACATCGGCCACCGCTACGGCTTCGACTCCATGGACGAGGCGCAGTTCCGCATGATGGAACAGGCCCTGGAGGTCGCCTTGCGCGCCCTGAACGAGCGCGCGGCCCTGTGCGGCCGGCTGGTGGCGTCGGCGAACGGCAAAGGGCACAGCCTCACCGCCCAGCGATGGGAATCGGCCGGGCGGGAAGCCAGGCAGCGGGCCGAGCTTCTGGTCCAGGTCCTGCGTCAGGACTGGACGCGCCCGCCGCCCGACCCTGAGGAGAGCGCGACCGGCTGTTCGTGAGGGAACCGGTGTTTCCTCAACCACTGCCCCTCAACCGCTGTCCTTCGCCTCGGCCTCCGCACCCCGGACGGTGCCGACGTGTTGGCGTTCGGTGGTGTCGTGGACGATGGCGACCAGGATCGGGGGCTGTTCGTGGTCGAAGTACTGGAAGCAGACCTCGGCCGGATAGGTGCCGCGATGCCGGCTTTCCAGGGCCGTTTCGACGACGATCTCCTTCTTCGCCCCCGACAGCAGCGGGGCGACCAGGGTCTGGAACCGCTTTTCCGTCACCTCCGGCATCAGGTCGTGAAGGGCGATCTGCTTCAGCTGGTCCACCGAATAGCCGAGCTTGGTTTCCGCCCCCCGGTTGACCAGAAGGAAGCGGAAGGTCGCCGGGTCCAGGAAATAGACCTCGTTCAAGGACTCGCCGATGATGCGGCCGAGATAGCCGGCAAAGGTCTCCGTGCGGGCCTGTTCGGTGATGTCCTCGATGATCAGGATGACGCCGCGCGTTTCCTTTGATTCGTAGAGAAGCGGGGACAGGCGGACGCACCATGTGTTGGGCCGGCCGCGACGGTCCATCCCAACCAGCGATACGGGCTCCGGCGGGCCGTCCTTTTCCAGGATGCGCCTCACGTCGTTGCGCAGCTTCGTCACCGGCAGCCCGATGTCGAGGTCGAGGAAGGGTTCGTTCACCACCTCCTCGCTGCGCAGGCCCCAGGCGTTTTCGCACCAGCGGTTCCAGGACTGCACGTTCAGATCCTGGTCGAGGATGATGATGCCCACGTCCATGCTGCGCAGGATCGATTCCGAATAGCGGCGGTATTCGGTGGAATCCTCGCTCTGCCGGCGCAGTTCTTCGTTGGCGACCTCCAGCTCCTCGTTGGCGGAGCGGAGTTCCTCGTTCATCGTCTCCAGTTCCTCGTTGGTGGACTGGAGTTCCTCGTTGGTCGTCTCAAGCTCTTCGTTGGTGCTTTGCAGCTCCTCGTTTGTGGTCTCCAGCTCCTCGTTGGCGGACTGAAGCTCCTCGATGGTGGTTTCCAGGCTTTCCTGCGCGGCTTCCAGCTCCTGCTGGAGCATGAAGGTGCGCGTGGTGTCCGTGAAGGTTAGCAGCGTGGCGAAGGGCTTGCCGTCCCGGCCGTAGAGCGGCGCCACCTCGATGGTCAGGCGGATCGTGTCGGCCGGCGGGCGGGGAAACTCCTGGTGCTCGATGCGGATGGGGCGGCCGGTGTTCTGCACCTCCTCGATGCGGGAGCGCAGCTCGGTCGGCCGGTATGACACGGCGAGATCCTGGAAGGGGCGGCCGATGTCGATCTCCGCGACGTCCAGCAGCCGGCGCGCCAGCGGGTTCGCGAACACGAGGTTCCCATCGTCGCTGACCGCGAGATAGGCCGTGACGCTGCTGTCCACGATGCCTTCTAGAAGGCGGTTCTGAAAGTTCGGGCGATTGTTCTGCGGGTCCGGCGCGATGGTCAGGCTGCCCCCCAGGCTGCGCCGCCATTCCTGCGGCACCTTGCGGAAGATGCGGCTTTTCAGGTCCACCGGCTCGAACATCTTGGAGCGGGCGAGCTGGGTTTCCGCCTTGCCCAGGAACAGGAAGCCGTCGTTGGCCAGCGCGTAATGCAGCCGCGGCAGGACCAGATTCTGCGTGTCGCTTTCCAGGTAGATCAGCAGGTTGCGGCAGACCAGCAGGTCGATGCGCGAAATCGGCGCGTCGGTCACGAGGTTGTGCCGGCCGAAGATCACGCATTTGCGCAATTCGCGCTGGAAGACGTAGTGGTTGTTGGTCCGCTCGAAATATTTTTCGAGCATGTGGGGCGGCACGTTCTCGACGTCGCGCGGCGTGTACATGGCGTGCCGGGCGGAGTTGAGCGCCGCATCGTCCAGGTCGGTCGCGTAGATCTTCACCCGCTGGCAGAATTCCTCGGTGCCGAGCTGTTCGGCAAGCAGCATGGCCAGCGAATAGGGCTCCTGCCCGGACGCGCAGCCGGCGCTCCAGATGCGGATGTGGCCGCGGTCTCCCTTCCGCGCGATGATCCGGGGCACGACCTCCTGCTTCAGCATCTCCCAGGAATCGGGGTCGCGGAAGAAGGACGTGACGTTGATCAGCACGGTGTTCAACAAGTCGATGAATTCCTGCGGGTGCGCCTCCAGAAAGCCATGATAGATCGCGAAATCGTCGCAGCCGACGTCTTCCATCCGGCGGCGGATGCGCCGTTGCAGGCTGGTCCGCTTGTAGCCACGGAAATCCAACCCCCGGCTTTCCTGGATGTACCGGATCAGGGACTCGAACTCAGGGTCGACGGTCTCTTTGTTGGACATGGCTCGTGCGTGCGCTGAAGGATGGCCCATCCTAGCCCCGCAGGGCGGCACCGGCCAGGAGAGATACGTGAACTCACGAACGCGGCGGCGGCAGGGTCAGGGTGATGCGCGTGCCCCCGGTCCGCCCGATCGCCACGTCGGCCTTCAGCCCTTCCGCGATGGACGAGACGATCTGGGTGCCGAGCCCGGTGTTCGCCGTCTCGGGCAGGCCGCGTCCGTCGTCGGCCACCGTCAGCGACAGGCGGCCGTCGTCCTCCTTGCGGAACTGGACCCACACGGTGCCGGCCTGGTCGGGGGCGAAGGCGTACCACAGCGCGTTGGTCACCAGCTCGTTGACGACGGTCGCCAGCGACAGCGCCACGTCGGCGGACACCTGGACGGGGTCGGCCTCCACCACCAGGGCGCGGCGCTGCTGGTCGATGCCGAAGCCATCGGCCAGATTGGCGCAGATGTCGTGCAGGTAGTTCTTGAACCCCACGCTGCCCGCATAGCCCTTGGCGTAGAGAAGCGCGTGCACGCGGGCGACCGCGTGGATCCGCCCCATCGCCACCTGCAGCGCCTGCCGGGTTTCGTCGCTGGCCCCGCGGCTTTGCATGTGGAGCAGGCTGGCAACCATCTGGAGGCTGTTCTTGACGCGGTGGTCGATCTCGCGCGCCAGCATGTCCTTCTGGTCCAGCAGGGCGTCGCGTTCGGCCAGCGTCTTCCGAAGCGCCGCCGTGCGCTCCTCCACCCGCCGTTCCAGATCGATGTTGAGCTGGCGGAGCGCGGTGTTGGCCTCCTCCAGCTCCTCGGCGGTGACCTGAAGCTCCTCGACGGTGACTTGCAGTTCCTCCGTCAGGACGCTGTTTTCCGCCTCCGCCCTCGACGGGGCGACCGACTGGCTGGCGCGGTGTTCGTTGAGGAACCGGGCAAGCTCACCGGTGCTGCGCGCGAGGTGGGCGTTGTCGGTCTGCAGGCGCTCCAGCTGTTCCGACAGCCGCTGCACCTCGGCGTGGGCGTCCTCCAAGGCGACCGTGACTTGCTCGCGTTCCTGCTCGCAGTGCGCCAGACGTTGCCGGAGTTCGTCCATTTCGTCGGATCGCTCGTCGATGGTTCCCATGGCTTTGTTCCCTTTGTTCCTCCACGGGCCTTGGTTGTGGTCAGATTGGAAACGGTCCGGTGAAAAAAAGATCGCGCCGGCCGGGCCAGCAAGCAACTTTAGGCAGAAACACCGCTTTTTGCGGAAAACCAGCCTGCGCGGGCAACCCGGCGAATGGAGGTATGCGGCAGCTATGCAGTTCAAGGGAGCGCCGCCTGTCCGGCAGGACACCCCCCTTTGGACCGCAGCCGTGGGCCATCAGCCCATGATCGTCTGCCGGTTTTCTCGCCACTGCTCGCGCGTCTGGCCCCAGATCTCGATCGGCACGGTGTCGAAGGGGGCCGGCAGGCGCCCCGGCCCGCGGAGCGTGGAGCCCAGGCGGCGCGCCACCGCCTGCGACGGGGTGTTGTCCGGGTCGATGGAGTGGATGACCTCCGTCCAGCCCAGCACGCCGAAGGCCCAGTCCATGGTCGCCGCGGCCCCTTCCGTGGCGTAGCCCTTGCCCCAGGCCTGGCGGGAGAGGCCCCAGCCGATCTCCGACCCCGGCCAGCCCTCCGGCATCCAGGGGCCGAGGCGGCCGACCCACTGGCCCGTCTCCTTCTCGATCACCGAGAACATGCCGAAGCCCTGCATCGCCCAAGCCCCGGCCATGGTCAGGAAGTCCCGCCACGCGTGGGCGCGCACCTGCGGCCCGCCGACGAACCGGGTGGCCTCCGCATCGGCCCGCCAGCGCGCCCAGCCCTCGAAGTCCTCGCGGCGAAGGGGCCGCAGGATCAGGCGGGGGGTTTCCAGCACCGGTTCAGTCATGGCTCGTCCTGCAATCGAAAGTTTCTTCCCCGCACGGTACCATTGTTCGCCCGACGATGCACGGCGTGCCGGGGGACTTTGGCGATCGATGGGTGGCTGATGGGCGAACGGCGGGCTTCCCGGATGGCCCGTCCGGCGCATCCTTTCTGGAGCCCGGCATCGAGACGGGGCCTTCATCGGGGGCCATCATCGGGGGAGGAGACGATGACCAGTCTGGGACAGGCGCCCTGCGACGAGGGTGTCCTCCGCGCCGCACCGGCGATGCCCGGCGGAACCGAGCGGGACAAGCCCTGGGTGCTGGCCACGACCATCCTGGGGTCGGCCATGGCCTTCATCGACGGCTCGGTCGTGAACGTCGCCCTGCCGGCGATCCAGGCGGAGCTGTCGGCGACAGTCAGCGCGGCGCAGTGGGTGATCAACGGCTACCTGCTGATGCTGGGCGCGCTGATCCTGGTCGGCGGGGCGGCGGGCGACCGGTTCGGCCGGCGCCGGGTGTTCAACCTGGGCGTGGCGCTGTTCACCGCCGCCTCCGTCGCCTGCGGGCTGGCGCCGAACGCGGAGGTGCTGGTCGCCACCCGCGTCCTGCAAGGGGTGGGCGGCGCGCTGCTGGTGCCGGGCAGCCTCGCCATCATCAGCGCCGCCTTCCCGGAGGCGGAGCGTGGCCGGGCCATCGGCACCTGGGCCGGATTCTCGGCCCTGACCACCGCGTTCGGGCCGGTGCTGGGCGGCTGGCTGGTCGATGCCTTCTCCTGGCGCGCGATCTTCTTCCTGAACGTGCCGGTCGCCCTGGTCGTGCTCGCCCTTTCGGTCTGGCGGGTGCCGGAAAGCCGGGACGATACGGGTGCCGGCAGAGGCGCAGGAGGGGGCGTGGACTGGCGCGGCGGCGCGCTGGCGACCCTGGGGCTTGCCGGGATGGCCTATGGCCTGACCGCCATGTCCGACCATGGCTGGGCCGATCCGGTGGTGCTCGTCCCGCTCCTCGGCGGTGTCGTGGTGCTGGGCTTGTTTCTGCGGTGGGAGGCGCGCGCCGAGGCGCCGATGATGCCGCTTGGCCTGTTCCGGTCGCGCCGCTTCAGCGGGGCCAACGGGATGACGCTGATGCTCTACATGGCGCTGGGCGGGGCGATGTTCTTCATCCCGTTCAACCTGATCCGGATCCAGGGCTATTCGGCGACGGAGGCCGGCGCCGCCTTCCTGCCCTTCACGCTGATCATGGGCGGGCTGTCGCGCTGGTCCGGCGGGCTGATCGACCGCTATGGGGCGCGGACCCCGCTGATCGCCGGCCCGGCCATCACCGCCGCCGGCTTCGGGCTGTTCGCCGTTCCTGGCATCGGCGGGTCCTACTGGACCACCTATTTCTCGGCGATGCTGGTGCTGGGGTTCGGCATGGCGGTCAGCGTGGCGCCGCTGACCACCACCGTCATGGGCGCCGTCGAGAACCGCCATGCCGGCGTCGCGTCGGGCATCAACAACGCCGTGGCGCGGGTGGCCGGCATGCTGGCGGTCGCCCTGCTGGGTGCTGTGGCCGTCGGGGTCTTCGGGGCGGCGCTGGAGCAACGGCTGGCCGGCCGGCAGCTGCCACCGGACGTCCGAAGCGCGCTGGAGGCCGAGGTGCCGAAGCTGGCGGAGGCCACGGTGCCGCCCGCCGTCCAGGGCGACGAGCGCGCGGCGCTGGAACGGGCGCTCCACGACTCCTTCGTCCGCAGCTTCCGCGTCGTGATGGTGATCGCGGCCGGTCTGGCGCTGGCCAGCGGGGCGGTCGCCGCCGCGACCATCGAGCCGCGGCGCCAGCGGCCGACTAGGACGCCGGGGTAAGGTCCAGACGGCGGAAATGCTGCGCGAAGAACTCCACGCAGACCCGCAGCTTGGCGGAGGTGGTGAGGCGGGCCGGATAGACCGCCCAGATGTCGGCCGGCTGGCTGTGGCCGGGCAGAACCTGGACCAGAGTTCCCGCGTCCAGCGCGGCCTGCACGTCCCAGACGGAGCGCAGCATGATCCCACGCCCGGCCAGCGCCCACTGGTGGACGATCTCGCCATGGTTCGCGGCCAGCGGGCCGGTGACGCGCACCGTCGTGTCGCCCTCCGGCCCGGCCAGCCGCCAGAGGCCGAAGGGGTGGTCGCGCTCCTTGATGACGAGGCAGTCGTGGCCGGCCAGTTCGTCCAGGTGCCGCGGCGTGCCGCGCCGCTCCAGATAGGCCGGCGAGGCGCAGAGGATGCGCCGGTTGGAGGCCAGCCGCTTGGCGATCAGCTGCGGGGCGATCTCGTTGCCGACGCGGATGTCCAGGTCGATGCCCTCGCCGGCCAGATCGACCAGCCGGTCCGACACGTCGAAGCGGATTTCCAACTCCGGATAGCGCTCGGCCAGGGCGTTCAGCGCCGGGGCGACGTGGACGCGGCCGAAGCCGAAGCTGCTGCTGATGCGGATCAGCCCCCGCGGGGTGAGCTTCGACGCCGACACGTCGTCCACCATGTGGTCCACGTCGTCCAGGATGCCCTGCGCCCAGCGGTAGACGCGCTCCCCCGCCTCCGTCACCGCGACCCGGCGCGTGCTGCGGTGGAGCAGCTTCACGCCCAGGCAGGCCTCCAGCATCTGGATGCGCTTGCTGACGTAGGCGGGCGACGCGCCCAGCGCGTCCGCGGCGGCGGCAAAGCCCGACTTGCGCGCGACGAGGCAGAACACGCGCAGATCCTGGAGTTGCGGCTCATTGTTCATGATGTGTGTATGATGCGTGCATGGATCAGCGGATTATTAACAGCGCCAACTCCGCTATGCTAGCGGCCATAGAAAACCCGCCCCGCCGTCCGCCCCTGTTGCGCGGCGATCCCAGGAGGAAGCCCATCGCATGAGCAAGACCTACAAAATCGCCGCCATCGCCGGTGACGGCATCGGCCAGGAAGTGCTGCCGGAAGGCATCCGGGCGGTCGAGGCCGCGGCCGCCAAGTTCGGCCTGAACATTGAATTCACCAGCTTCGAGTGGGCGAGCTGCGATTACTACCTCCAGCACGGCAAGATGATGCCGGACGACTGGTTCGAAACGCTGAAGGGCTTCGACGCCATCTACTTCGGCGCCGTCGGCTGGCCGGAAAAGGTGCCCGACCACATCTCCCTGTGGGGTTCGCTGCTGAAGTTCCGCCGCGACTTCGACCAGTACGTGAACCTGCGCCCCGTCCGCCTGCTGCCGGGCGTGCCGTGCCCGCTGGCGAACCGCAAGCCGGGCGACATCGACTTCTTCGTGGTGCGCGAGAACACCGAGGGCGAGTATTCGTCGGTCGGCGGCCGGGCGTTCGAGGGCACGGACCGCGAGTTCGTGGTGCAGGAGGCGGTGTTCACCCGCTACGGCGTCGACCGCATCCTGAAATACGCCTTCCAGCTGGCCAACAGCCGTCCGCGCAGGAAGCTGACCGCCGCCACCAAGTCCAACGGCATCTCGATCAGCATGCCCTATTGGGACGAGCGGGTCGCGGCGATGGCCGAGTCCTTCCCCGACGTCACCTGGGACAAGCAGCACATCGACATCCTGTCCGCCCGCTTCGTGCTGCAACCGGACCGCTTCGACGTGGTGGTCGCGTCCAACCTGTTCGGCGACATCCTGTCCGACCTCGGCCCGGCCTGCACGGGCACCATCGGGCTGGCCGCGTCGGCCAACCTGAACCCGGACCGCCGCTTCCCGTCGCTGTTCGAGCCGGTGCACGGCTCCGCCCCGGACATCTTCGGCAAGCGCATCGCCAACCCGATCGCGATGATCTGGTCGGGCGCGATGATGCTGGACTTCCTCGGCGACGGCGACGCCCAGTACCGGGCGGCCCACGACGCGATCATGCGCGCCATCGAGACGGTGCTGGTCGAGGGGCCACGCACGCCGGACGTCGGCGGCACGGCCAACACCGGCGACGTCGGCAAAGCCATCGCCGAGGCGATCTGACTCAAAGCTCGGCGTTCAGGCCGGACGCCGACAGCTCCACCGGCCGCACGGCGTGGCCGGTGGGGGCGTAGAGGCCATCGCTCGCGGCTCTTTCCAGGGCCGCGAGCAGGCTGCGGTTGATCGTTAGCACCGCCTTGCGCATCGCCACCAGCCCGGCGGCGTTCTCGTTGATCGCGCGGTCCAACTGCTCCACGCGGTCCAGCACGATGGCGCGAAGGTCGTCGTTCATGCACAGGTGGGAGGCGCCGGCCTGCACCATGATGCCTTCCAGCCGGTCGGCCATGGCCTGCTTGCGCCGGGCGAAGCCTTCCAGGCCGTCCAGCGTGCCGGCGGACAGGGCCGCCGTCTCCTCCGCCAGCAGCCGGTTCAGGTCGGCGACGGCGTCCAGGAACTCGGTCATCACGACGGCGGTCGGGCCGTCGGTCAGCGCGGGCGCTTCGGGTTCCGGAGCGGCGGGTTCCGGCGTGGCCTCCGCCGGCTTGGCGTCGGGGGCGAATTCCCGGATCAGGTCCTTGAAACGGCGGCTCATCCCGCGGCTCCCTTAAACGGCTGGGTCATTCTGCTGGGCATAGAGGCGCGCCACATCAGCCTGCACCATGCGGCCAATGCCGAGCGTGCCGGAGTCCGCGATGGCCTTGCCGTATTCCTGAAGCATGAAGCTGCGCCACGTCCGCTCGCCCTGGCCGCCGCCGAAGGCACCGCCGGCGTCCAGGCCCTTGAACATGGAGTCCAGCATCTGGCCCACCATCATCGCCTCGAAATCCCGGGCGACGCGCTGGGACGGGTCGGCGGTCTTCTGGGGGGCATTCTGGGCGGCCTTCTGGGTGGCCGGCGTGGTCAGGGCGGCGGTCATGGAAATGGCGGGGATGTCCATCGCGTCCTCGTCCGGTCAGATCGGATCAGATCAGATGATTTCCAGGTCGGCGTGCAGGGCGCCCGCCGCCTTGATGGCCTGGAGGATGGCCACCATGTCGCGCGGGCCGACGCCCAGCGCGTTCAGCCCGTTGACGAGCTGCTGAAGGCTGACGTTGCCGCCGATGGTGACGAACTGGCGGCCGTTGCCCTCCTGCACCTGAACGTCGGTGCGCGGCACGACCACGGTCTGCCCGTCGGAGAAGGGCTGCGGCTGCGAGACCTGCGGCGTCTCCACCACGCGGACGGTCAGGTTGCCCTGGGTGATGGCCACCCGGCTGATGCGCACGTCGTCGCCGATCACCACGGTGCCGCTGCGCTCGTCCACCACGACGCGGGCGACGCCGTCCGGGCGGACCGACACCTGTTCGATGTCGCCGATCAGCCGGGCGATCGCGCCGGTGTAGCGCGGGGGAATGCGCACGTCGACGGTGGTGGCGTCCAGCACGCGGGCGCCGCCGCCCAACCGCGCGTTCACCGCGTCGGCGATGCGGTTGGCGGTGGTGAAGTCCGGGTTGCGCAGCGCCATGCGCACGCCGGTCGCGTCGTCCAGCGCGAACTTCAGCTCCCGCTCCACGATGGCGCCGTTGGCGACGCGGGCGCTGGTCGGCACGCCCTTGGTCACGTTGGCCGCCGCCCCGCTGGCCGAGAAGCCGCTGACCGACAGCGGCCCCTGGGCGACCGCGTAGGCCTGCCCGTCCGCACCCAGCAGCGGCGTCACCAGCAGCGTGCCGCCCAGCAGGCTGGTGGCGTCGCCCAGCGCCGACACGGTGATGTCGATCGTCGTGCCCTGGCGCGCGAAGGGCGGCAGGGAGGCGGTGACCATCACCGCCGCGGCGTTGCGGGTGCGCAGCACCTCGTCGCGGGTGTTGATGCCCAGCCGCTCCAGCATGCCCTTCAGGCTCTGCTCGGTGAAGGGCGTGTTGATCAACCGGTCGCCCGTGCCGTTCAGGCCGACGACGAGGCCGTAACCGATCAGCTGGTTGCGGCGCACGCCGTCGAACGTCACGAGGTCCTTCACCCGTGTCTGCGCCATGGCGCCGGGCGCCGCCGCCAGGGATGCCAGCAGCAGGACGGCGAGCGTTAGGATGGCGCGGGCGGAACGGTGGATCGACACGGGCATGCGCCTTTGCCTACAGGTAGTTGGTCAGGCGCATCTGGGCGATGCGGGCGGTGGCCGACGCGGTCGCCTCGATCTGCGCTTCGAGCTGGTTCAGGCGCACGCTGCTTTCGGCCGGGTCCACGCTTTCCAGGGCGCTGATCTGGTCGTTGAGGATCTTCAGCTGCGCGTTGTGGCCCTTCACGATCTCGTCCAGCTGCGCGCGCTGGATGCCAAGCTGGGCGGTGGCGCTGCGCACCCCGTCCAGACCGGCGGACAGCTTGCCCACCGCCGCCTTCATGTAGGGCTGGTAGGCGTCCTCAGGCAGGGCGCTGGTGTCGATGGAGGCCAGCATGTACAGCCCCTGCATCAGGTCCCGCATGGCCGCGTCGTTGGCCTGGATGCCATAGGGGATTTCGGTGGAGCGGTCGGGCTTGGCGCTCAGCCGCGGGGTGGCGGCTCCGCCCGGCTGCATCGCCGGGGCGCCCATGTACATGCCGCCCTCGAACCCCAGGGTCAGGGGCGGGGGCAACGGCTGGGACGGGTCGCGCACGGCGAACAGGTTGTTCATCGTCGCCACGACCGCCGCCGTGTCCGCCGCCGTCGCGGGGGCGGAGGCGCCGCCCAGCGTCGCCGACATGGCGTCCTTGACGATCTGCATGGGCGAGGGCAGGCCGGAGTTGTCGCCCTGGACGGACCGCATGGGCACCGTCTTCACCTCGACGCCGCCGAACAGGTAGCCGTTGCCGGAGGAGGCGTTCAGCATCCCGATCACCTGATCCAGCACGCCGCGGGCCCGCACCTGCAACGACGTGCCGGTCGGCGACGGCTGCCCCAGCCCGACGGAGGCGGCGGCCAGCGCGTCCTGCCCGGCGGACAGGATGTTGGTCAGGGCGCTGTCCATGGTCGTCGTGCGGCCCTGGAGCAGGGCGGCGTTCTTCAGGTACTGGTCCGTCTCGTCGTAGAGGTTGCGCAGGGCGATGTCGCGGCCGGTGCTGGCGCCCAGCGTCTGGGCGACGTCGAAATGCTTGCCGCTGGCCAGCTCGTCGTTGTTGCGCAGAAGCTCCAGCTGGAGGTTCGTGGTCGCGTTCTGCATCCGCCGGGTCAGGCCGACGGTGGACACCGAATTGTAGAGCATCGCGTCAGTTCCCGATCTGGAGCAGCGTGTCGAGCATGCGGCCGGCGACCTGGATCACCTGGGCGCTGGCGCCGTAGCTCTGTTCGATCAGCAGCAGCTTCTGCATCTCGTCGTCGACGTTGACGCCGTCGCGGTTGATGCGCGCGTTCTGCAGCGCGTCGGCGCTGATCTTGCGCGTCTTCATCTCGGACTCCGCGTTGGTGCGGTAGCCCTGCTGGGTGGAGACCATGGAGGTCGCGTAGTCGCCCAGCGTCGCGTTGGCCGGCATGTCCGTGGCCGAGAAGGACCGGGTGGCCTTGAAGGCGCCGAGGAAGCGGTCGATCTGCGTCTGGTCGCCGGGGGCCAGCGGCGTGGTCGCCTGCACGCCGCTCTGCACCTTCCAGGTGTTGGAGCGGACGGCGTCGTTCACGGCGATGCGGCCGGCAAGGCCGGCGGTGGTGCCGTAGGCCGCACCGGCGTCGGTGAACAGGCCGGGCTGCGTCGGGTCGGCCTCCGCCGCCTGGAACTGCTGCACGATGCCCGCCGCCAGCTCGTCCAGCTGCCGGAGCGCGCGCGGCATGTCCTGGAAGGCGACCTGGGCGTAGCCCATGATGCGGCCGCTCTGGATGTCCTGGTCGGGGTTGGCGGAGATCACCTTGCCGCCCGCCGTCAGGTCGGTGCCGGTGAGTTGCAGGGGCTTCTCGCCCGGCGCCAGTTCGCGGTCGAGCAGCGTCTGGCCGTTGCGGGTCATCACCACCACCTCGCCCGACTCGCGGGTGTAGGTGCGGATGCCGATCTCCTCCGACACCTGGTCGAGCAGCAGGTCGCGCTGGTCGCGCAGGTCGCTGGTGTCGGCACCCTGCGCCGACTGACGCGCGATGGCGGTGTTCAGGTCGCTGATGCGCGACAGCGCGCCGTTGACCTGATCGACGGAGGCCTGGAGGCGGTTGCGGGCGTCCGTCTGCGCGGCGTTCGCCGCGGCGGCGGTGTCGTGCAGGCGGCGGACCAGCGCGTCGGCCTTGTCCACGACGGCCGCCTGGGCGGAGTCGTTGTCGGACTGGTCGCGCAGCTGCGAGAAGGCCTGCTGGAGCTTCGCCAGGGCGGTGGAGACCGACCGTTCGTCCTGCGGCTGGCCGAGTGCGGTGGCGTAGTCGGCCAGCACCGAGGCGCGGGCCGCCTGCGCGGTGTAGCGGCTCTGCTCGAACCGCGCGTCGCGGATCAGCAGCTCGTCCACGCGGCGGCCGATGCCGTCCACGCGCACGCCGGCACCGCGCCCGCCGGACACGCTGGCGGTGAGGTCCAGATCCTTGCGGACGTAGCCGGTCGTGGTGGCGTTGCTGATGTTGTGCGACACCAGGGCCGCCTGCTGCTGGGTCGCGCGCAGGCCGGACAGGGCGGCGGACAGGGCCAGTTGAAGGCTCATGGCGGTCTCTCCCGATCCGGTGCGGTCAGCGCTTCAGGCGGGTGGTTTCGTCCACCATCTCGTCGGCCGTGCGGACGATGGTCGCGTTGGAGGAATAGGCGCGCTGCGTCTCGATCAGCGAGACCAGCTCCTCCGCGATGTCCACGTTCGACTGCTCCAGCGAATAGCCGGCCACGGAGCCGGCGGTGCCGGAATTGCCGGCGCCCAGCGTCAGCGCGCCGCTGTCGGCACCCAGCGTGTAGGTGTTGCCGTCCTGGACGGTCAGGCCGTCCGGGTTCACCACGTCGGCGATCGGGATCTGGTACAGCGGCTGCCGGGCGCCGTTGTCGTAGATGGCCCACAGCGTGCCGGCCTTGTCGATGTCCACCGTGCTGACACGGCCGGCCTTGGCGCCGTCGCCCACGAACTGGGGCACATAGTCGCCGTTCAGCTGGGTGACGTTGCTGAGCCCGATGGTGACGGTGTCGGAGGTCGGGTTCGCCGGGGACGTCAGCGTGATCGTGGGCAGCGCGCCCGAGGGCAGGCCGGCGTTCGGGCCGGTCGCGTCGAAGGTCACGGTGCTGGACGCCGGCGCGACCGTGTAGCCGCCGGGGGCGGTGGCGCTCAGCGTCCATTCGTTCGGGTTGGCGGTCTTGGTCCAGGTCAGCTTGACGTCCATCGGGTTGCCGATGCCGTCGTAGAAGGTCGAGGTCGTGTCGAAGCTGGCGCCGTTGGCGGCCTGGGCCGGCAGGTTGCCGGAGAAGCTCATCTGCGTCGTCTTGCTGCCGCCGTAGGCGAGCCCGGCGATGGAGATGGTGGTCAGGTTGTCGAAGCTGCTCTTGTTCACGGCGGGCAGCGTGCCGTCGGGACCCAGCTTCCAGCCCTGGAGATACTGGTAGGCGCTGTTGCGCAGAAAGCCCTGGTCATCCGGCAGGAAGCTGCCGGCGCGCGTCAGCGCGTAGCTGGGCGTGCCCTGGGCCGCGGTCGCGCGGTTGGTGACGACGAAGAAGCCGCGCCCGTCGATGGCCAGGTCGGTGGCGGACTGGGTGCCCTGGATGGTCCCGTCCTTCAACACCTGATAATGCACGTTCGAGCGCACGCCGCCGGCCGAATAGGTGGTGTCGGACCCGGACGAGGTCACCAGCGTCGAGAAATCGACCGCGGCCCGCTTGTAGCCGACCGTGGCCGAGTTGCTGATGTTGTCGGAAATGGCGGCCATCCGCGAGCTTTGTGCGGACATGCCGCTGACGCCGGACCGCATGGCGCTGAACAGGCTCATCGAGGGATCCTCTTGTCAAGACTGTTGAACCAAGGGGAAGTCACGGGATTCTCCACGATGGACTTTCGGGCGGAGAATAGCGGCGTGGTTTTAAAGGCGCTTTAAAGGGGATGTCGCCGCTTTTACTTAAAATTTTGCACGGTTCTTTCCCTCTTCCGGTGGAATGGAAGAGGGAAGCTCCGGTGCCTCATTCCCCGCCGGCGCTGCCTTTCAGCAGGGTGATGCTGATGCGGCGGTTGCGGGGGGCCAGCGGGTTGGCGCCGTCGAGATGGTCGAGGTCGGCGCGGCCTTCCACGCGGGCGATGCGGGTGGCCGGGATGCCTGCGGCGATCAGTTCCCGCCGGGCGGCGTTGGCGCGGTCGCTGGACAGTTCCCAGTTGCCGTACTTCGCGCCGTCCGCGTAGCCCAGCCCGTCGGTGTGGCCGGTGATGCTGAGCTTGTTGGGCGCCGACGCGACGGCCGAGGCGACCAGCCGCATCAGGCGGCGCCCCTGCTCGTTCATCTGCGCGGAGCCGACGTTGAACATCGACACCTTGGCCTGATCGGTCAGCTGGACGCGCAGCCCTTGCACCGTCTGCTGGATCAGGACGCTGTCGGTCAGCGTGCCCAGTTCCGGCGTGCCGGCGATGCGCTGGCGCAGGTCGCGCTCCGCCGCCTCCAGCCCCTGCTGTTCGGTCAGGGCGGCGGTCTGGCGGTCGAGCAGGGCTTCCAGCTCCGCCCGCATGTTCCGGTTGCTGGTCGATGCCTGCTCAGAGGCTGCAGTCCGTTCGGGCGGGGCCTTGCCGCCTGGTGGATGCGGCATCGGATCCTTGCGGCCGGCGGGCTGGCGGTCGCTGTCGCCGACCGACGCCACGACCGGCGGGGCCGCCACCGGCACGCTGTGCTCGCCCGGCGCGTTGGGCGTCGACAGGGACCCGGTCTTGTCCACCGCGCGGCCGGCCAGCATGCCGTCGGCGCCGGAATTGGCCTGGGACAGCGCCACGGGGTTGAAGTAATCGGCGATGCCCTTGCGCTGTTCCACCGTGGTGACGTTCATCAGCCACATGATGAGGAAGAAGGTCATCATCGCCGTCACGAAGTCGGCGTAGGCCAGTTTCCAGGCGCTGTTGTGCTCCTCCCCCTCATCCTCGAAGCGGCGCTTGATGATGATCGTCGGTTCCAGGCGCTTGCGGGGCATGGCGGGTCCTCAGGCGGGCTGGTTCGCCTCGCGGGCCTTGGCCTGCGAGGACAGGGTGGTGGCGACCTCGACCTCGGCCAAGCTCGGCTGGGTGTCGGCGAACAGCACCTTGCGCGCGAACTCCGCGCAGACCTGCGGAGGGCTGCCGCGCAGGTAGGCGCCGATGCCGGCGCGGATGCAGATGAACAGCGTCAGCTCCGCCTCGCGCCGGTGACGGGCGGCGGCGGCGATGGGGCCGACCAGACCGTAGGACAGCAGCACGCCCAGGAAGGTGCCGGTCAACGCGCCGCCGATCATGTGGCCCAGCACCTCCGGCGGCTCGCTGATGGCGCTCATGGCGTTGATGACGCCCAGAACGGCGGCGACGATGCCCAGCGCCGGCAGCGCGTCGGCAAGGTTCTGGAGCGCCTTCGGCACTTGGTTCAGCTCGCGCCCGATGGTCTCGATCTCCTCGCTCATCAGGGCTTCCAGGTCGTGCGGGTTGTCCTGGCCCAGCGCGATCAGGCGCAGGTAGTCGCACAGGAAGGTCAGGCTGCGCGGCTGGCGGAAGACCGACGGGTACTGGGTGAAGATCGGGCTGTCTTCCGGCTTGTCGATGTCGGTTTCGATCTGCGACATGCCCTTCGACTTCGCCTGCCGCAGCAGGGCATAGAGCAGCGCGATCAGGTCCAGGTAGTCGTCCTTGCTGGTGCGCCGCCCGCGGGCCACGGCGCCGATGGTGCGCAGCGTGCCGCGCAGCACGGGCGGCGTGTTGGCGATGACGTAGCCGCCGATGCCGGCGCCGATGATGATGACGATCTCCACGGGCTGCCACAGCACCCCCAGCCGCCCGCCCATGGCGGCAAAGCCGCCGAGCACGCTGAGGAACACCGCGACGATACCGAACAGCAAACGCATGACTGACTCCTTCGGCTCGGCCGAACTAAAAGGCGGGCTTTAAAGCGGCGGTGCGGATCATGGGGCCGTGCGCCAGCGGTGCGCGACGTCGGCCAGGGCGCCGGCCGCGGCGAGCTGGCCGGACACGGCGGTGGCGGACAGCGGCTTGCCGCGAAGCTCCGGCGGGGTGGCGAGCGCGTCCAGCAGCCCGGCCCAGCGCGTGCCGGCCAGCCGCTTGCGGTGGCGTTCGGCGGCCTCGTTCACCGTGTCGGTCTCCCCGGCGCGGAAGGCGGCGAGCGCGTAGTGCGCGATGTCGTCCGGGTTCGCGGCGTCACCCTTGTCCAGCAGTTCGCCGAAGGCGGCGCGCGCCGCCGCCCACTCGCCGGCCTGGAACAGGCTCTGCGCGCGGATGCGCGCCGCCTCCGGGCCGGACAGGCCGCGCAACGCGTCGAAGGCGCGCGTCGCCTCGCCCTCCATCGCGAAGGCCTCGGCGCGCAGCAGCGCGCGGCGTTCCGCCATGGCGGCGTCGGTGCCCGACCCGATGGTGTGGTCCAGCACGGCCAGCGCCTCGGTGCCGCGCCCGGCGTCGAGCAGGACCCGCGCCAGTTCCGTGCCGATTTCCGCGCGGCGGGGGCCGCGGGCGTCCTGGGCAAGGCCGTGCAGCAGGCGCGCCGCTTCCAGGGTGAAACCATCGCGCGCCAGCAGCCGGGCCAGCCGGCGCTGCTGGGTGCCGGCCTCGTCGTCCATCAGGGCCACGACGCGCCCGTGCCGGACCTGCAACGCCAACGCGCTGAGCGCGCCGGAGGGTTCCTTCTCCCGCTGGTCCTTCTCAAACCGGTCGACGACCGCGGTCAGCAGCGTGCGGCCGGTGGTCAGCGCGGCGCGCCCGCGCGCCGTCGCCCCGAACCGGCGCCCCAGCAGGCCGAAGATGTCGAGCGCCGCGTCGGTGCGCCCGACGCGGGTGTAGGCGGCGCCCAGCGTCGCCAGCGCGTCGGTCTCCACATCGTCGCCGCGCCAGGCGTAGCGCAGCGTCTCCAGCTCCGTGATGGCACGGGCGTCGTCCAGGGCGCCGGTGGCGAGCCGCAGTTCGATGGAGCGCACCTGCGCCCGGTGGCCGTACAGGCCGGGCGTGGCGGCGGCGTGCTGGTAATGGCCCAGCGCCTCCGCCGTCTGGTTCTTCGACGTCTGGTTCTGCAATTCGGCGAGGCGGCCGCGGAAGTAGTCGAGCCGCCCGTCGGTGGCGCCGATGCCGTCCAGCGTGATCATCTCCAGCACGATCATGCCGAGCGACGACGCGTCGGACTCCCCGGCCGCCTCCGCCAGCAGGGTCAGCAGGCGGCCCCGCAGATCCGCGGGGTAGGACAGCAGGCGCTTCAGCACGATGGGCAGGCTTGGTTTCGCCGCGGCCCAGCGCGTCGGGGCCAGCGTGGCGGCGCGCCAGACATGGTGGTCCGCCGACGCACCGGCCGACGCACCAGGGGATGTGCGCACGAAGACGCTGTCGTCCGGATCGCCGGCACCGTCGAGCGCGCGGAAGGCGTCGCGCAGCAGCCGCAACTCGTAGCGCTGGTCCGGCGCCGGCCGCTGCGTCTCCGCCGCGTCGAGCGCCGCGCGCCCTTCCTCCGGCATGGCGCGGGCCAGGGTGAAGCGCGCCATGGCGATCAGCGCATCGACACGGGCGCGGCCCTGCGTCTCGCCGATGGCCTGCTCCAGGGACTGCTTCGTCTCCTGGTAGTCGGCACCGGCCCAGGCTTCGAGGTCGAAGGCGCGGATCGGTGGATCGGCGGGTTCAGCGGGCGTCGGAGGGACCACGACGGGTGTTGCGCCGGCGGGGGGCGGGGCGGGCGGCGCCTTGGCGGCCTGCGGACGGGCCGCAGGGGCGGCCGGTGGCGGAGCAGGCGGGGCCGCAACGGTCTGCACCGGCTGGGGCTGCG
>Ga0065721_10004469_pt1 | contig 27907 bp, 18 predicted proteins | sample Mesricmetagenome_FD_59108 | JGI IMG/M metagenome (GOLD analysis project Ga0065721, IMG submission 59108) | Mesophilic microbial community from rice straw/compost enrichment Sample: eDNA_1 v2 (version 2) | ecosystem: Engineered > Solid waste > Grass > Composting > Bioreactor | place: USA: Davis... | reverse complement strand
CAAGGCGCTTCGTGACACCGCCTCCGACTGCTCCCGCCTCGCGTGCCGTCAAGTTTCCGAGATAAGCGGAGCCGCTTCCCGCAGGAGAGAAGCTTCCCAATTCCCCCGCGAACTCCGTGTCTTGTCCGGGCATTCCTGCTTGTCCGAAGGGAACTCCCAGCTCCGCCGCTATCTCGTACTTCAACTGATTCAGCGCGCCTGCGCTCTCCGGCACCAGCTTCCTATTCCGGCTTGCCATTCGTTACAGCACCTCCTTTGAAGTTTGACGGTCTTAGTATGGATCGGGACCGGACTCCGTAGGCGTATAACTTCATGGGCTTGCGGGAAAATAAAGGCGATTCTGTACGAGTTACGCTTGCAGGAAGCCGACGTACTTCAGCATTCTTTCGATCATGACAGCCGCTTGGGCTCTTGACGCGTTGTCCTTCGGCTTGAATTGGTAACTCGAGACGCCGTTCATGATGCCCGCTGCAATGTTCTGCTGAACCGCAGTCTTAGCGTAGGAGCTGATTTTGCCGCTATCTGTGAATGGAGTCAACTCGGTTCCTCTAACGCTAACCGATGAGCCGACGTAAGCGATGGCTCTCTGCATCATCGTTGCCATTTCTTCACGAGTGATGAATGCCGTTGGCAGGAACCGTCCATCCGTGCCGCCCTGAACGATTCCCGCTGCGCTTGCCGCGCCGATGTAGCTTGCATAAGCATTCGTAGTGCCTACATCGGAGAAACGGGCAGCCGCGCTCTTCTGACCGTCAAGACCAAGCCCTTTCACAATATACTTGGCAAAATCGGCGCGTGTGATGTTCTGATTCGGTTGGAACTGGGTCGCGGATGTTCCGCTGACGATAATCTTAGAGGCCAGGTTATTCACGCTATCCTTAGCCCAGGCGGCCGTTACGTCACTGAACACCTTACCGTAATAGACAACGGCGTACTTGCTGTTCCCCTTGCGTTCGAAGCTAAGCTTGGCCGACGAGCCGTTGCGGGTAATCGTCGTCGGCGTGTATGCGAGGGCTCCGGAATCGCTGTCGTAACGAACGACGGACAGATTGGAATCCTTATAGCTTGCTACATTGCTAACCGTGAACGAACGAGTGACATAGTTATCATACGCCTTCACTTCTGTCTTGGCGCCTTTCGCTACCGTATAAGCAGTAAAATCCATCAAGGGCGTCAGAACGGTGGCGCCCTGCGAGTTTATCGCCGTCGTCAGATTGGCGTCGGATCCCCGGTCAATCTGGATGAGCAGGTAAGCGGAGGGGTCACTCGCGAGAACCTGATTTAATGAACCGCTGCTTAACGCGAGTAAAGGATATTCGAATTGGTAGCTGCCGTAGTCCACTCGTATGACGGCGTCCGGATTCAGGACCATGCCGTTGACTAGAGATTGGAGCGGCAAGCCCACCATCGCTCCGGCTTGGCTTGTCGGAACGACGAAGTTCAGCTGAAGCTTCGTTATATCCGTTCCCTTCTTAAGCTGCGTCAATGCATTCGTAAGGTAATCTGCATTGAGCATGTAACGAACCGTCGTATTGCCGGAAGACAACGTATCCGTTGCGGTTGTTGCCCCCGACATAGCAAAGGTAAGTCCGCCTTCCGAATTTTTCTCCAGATAACTCTCCAAACCGCCCGTCGAACTTCCGGTCAAGGTAATCGGTCCGAAGCTGGCTACGGTCAGCCCGAGCGAGTCCTTCAGCGAATTGCCAGATGAGCTGTAAGCGACCGTTACGGCTTGTTCGGAAGGAATGGACGATGCTAACGTAAGCGTTAACGTCGGACCGGATACTTGCACGGAAGTTACCGTTGCCGTTGTGTTTCCAACCTTCACCATAAATTGAGACTGATAAGGGATGTAGGAACTGCTTAAATTCGAAGAGAAATTCAAGGTAATCGTCGATCCGGCATAAGATCCGCTCGAGAATTTGGCGGCATTGCCGCCGACTCCAATAGAGTAATTGCTGATTAAACTGGCGGCATTGCCGGCCAGATCCTTCAGTGGAGTCGTTCCCGGGATATAAGAGACCAGAATCGTCCCCGCCGTCAGCGATTGGGTTAACGTAAGGATAACAGCATTGTTATCGATAGCGACCGTCGTGATGGACACCGCAGCGTTGTTCGCTACTACCGAGAAACTCGACTTCGAAGGAATCGAGCCGGAATTCAATCCTTCGTTGAAGTACAGGGTAACGATATTATTCACCGCCGTACCCGAAGTTAACGTCGGGGCCGCCGTATCGATACCATTGGTTACGTAATAGTTCGAGAAGGCGGCCATCGCGTTGCCGCTCTTGTCTTGAACAGGCGTCGAGCTAGGCGCATAGGATACTGAGACGCTTTGAGACGCGGTCGGGCTTGAGTTAAGCGTAAAGGTCAAGGTTGTCCCATTAAGCGCCACGTACTGAATTCCGACGACCGTATTATTGAATTTTACCGCGAATTGCAATGCCGCGTCGCTCGGGAGATCGTTAAGTGTCTTATTGAGTTGCAGAGTCAAGATGTTCCCGCTAATCGAGCCAGAAGAAGGCTTCGGCAAGGTTGTGCTTGAAGTATTGGAGACGGCAGTCGAGCTTAAATTTGCCGCCTTGTTGCCAGACAGATCCATAAGAGCGTTCATTCCCGCCGTATAAGCGACCGTTACTTTCTGTCCAACAGCGACGCTGTTCTGAAGCTTTAGCCATACCTGCTTGCCGGACACGGTAACTCCGGTAACTTGTGCCGCCACGTCATTGATGGTCACGTAGAAGTTGGCCGCGGCTGGAATAGAGCTCGAATCGAGTTCCTCATTATAAGTCAGGACGACAGACATTCCATCCATCGTAGAGCTCACGTATCTCGGAGGAGTCGAATCGGATCCAAGGGTCTGGAAGGTCCAGCGATAATCGTTCAGAATACCAGGGAATATATTGGAATTTATCGAGTCTACAATTAGTCCGGAATCAATATAAACCGCATATTGAGTGGCTGAAGCAAGTGTCGGTATTGTATATAGCTCAACTGTTGAAGGATCGCCCGAGGCTTCTCTCATGGGCACGTCAGCCAGAAAGTTACCTGACCTTGAGCCCGACAGAATCTTAATTCTGGCGGTTGCACCGTTAACGACGCGAATGGATTTATTAAACTTGATTTTGAAGACCCCTACGTCCGGTTTAACATTGCTGACGCCGGTTGCCGGAGACAGCGTCACGACTTCCGGAGCCGTTACGTCCTCGTCGACCTTGAAGGTCCATCCTGTGTTTCCCGCGTAGTTGTTACCGGCTGCATCATTTATTGCAAGGTTAGATATGGACACCGAATAGCTCGTATTGTTGGCGAAAGCGGCACACAGCCCCGCCGTCGGGTTGATCGTGATGGTGTTGCTACCGTATCCGGTAATAGCGGGCGAAGTAGCAGGAATGGTACAAAAGACAGCCGAACCTTGGTATAGGGTGATATTGCCGCTTCCGGCATATACGTTCTCATTGAATTGAATGGACAGCGAACCTCTTAATTGCCCCAGGGTTCCGCCGTTAGCTGGTTTAAACGCAACCACGGTCGGAGCGACACGGTCGATCTGTGCCTTCGTCGTGAACCTCCACTCGTAAGGGCTGCTTATCCCATATTCGTTGTTCCCAGTATCGAGAATGGCTCCGGTATCCATAAGAATATAGTAGCCTGTGGAGTAATCGAGCTTGCCAAGCGAGACGGACACGGTCCGACCCTGGACGGTAACGGGTCCGTAGGCGACGTTAATCGTCTGGATAGTTGCATTATCCGATTGTCGCTTGACATAGAGGTTGCCGGTGCCCTTCTTCATCGACTTGGAGGAAGGATACATCATCGTAACCGTAATGCCAGCATCTGCATTCACGTCTGCGGCGCCGTTCGACGGGTTTAATTCGGGTTGCAGCAGGTTGCTGTCCACTACGGTGAAGTTCCAGGACGTCGTCCCCTGATAGTAGTTCCCCGTACTCAGACTGGCAAAGGCGGCATTATCGATCCGGACAGAGTAGTTGCCTGCGGTCAGCGGCGAACGCGGTACGATAGTTGCTACCCGAGTTGGTTGTTCCAACAGGACGAAATTGAGATCCGTCCCGACGTTCAATGTCTCGACCGGTATATAGGCGCCTCCTGTTTCTTTCGATATCGTGATCGATCCCGTGCCGCGTACTATGAATTCGTCGAACGTTATTTTTAGCCTCGAGCCCGACGGAGCCGCAGACTCGTTCACAGGAGGAACGAACTGAGTCGGTACGGGGGCGTTCGTTCCGGCTGCCGATACCTCGAGTGCGCTTTCAGGCCCGAACAATGCGCCAAGCTGGACAATCAGGGCAGCGATTAGAAGAATGGATAGAGATGATAAGCGAGACAATAGTATACCTCCCGAATTGAACATAGTAGTACCTATTATTTCGGCACGATACGGGGAGATTTTTAGACCTCGGTCTGCCTATGTCCAAATTTGACGGTGAAGTTTCCGCCCTTCAAGCTTTGCCTAAAAGGATTAGGAGCTTATAGACCAGATTGTCCAGCGCAGATTGCCTGTATAACGGAGAAGAGAGCGCATAGGCCAGCCGCGCTCCCCACCCCTGCTGCTGCGAATCGATAAACCTCCTAATCTCCTCCTGGAATCGGGGATTCAATTCGCTCTCGTAACATTCAATGAACTTCGAAGCCTGTCTGGTATGCACGTGACTCATTTTGCCGCCGACATATTTTCGAACCCTTTTTTTCCACTGTCCGATAGCATTCACTGACCCCCCTACCGTGCTCGCGCTATGTTGTCGGTAAAGAATATACGACTCCTTGTCGTAGACGACCTCGCCGAACGCGCTCACGCTCAGATATAACCACCAGTCGTGCATTACAATACGGTCGTATTGACGGGGCAAATGCTTCTTGACCAAGCTCAGGGCACAATTATTGAACACGCAAGTACAGCCGATGGCAACATTCTCCAGCAAGGCATTCTGCAGTGTCAAACAGCGATTCGGCACCGATGGGCCCTTGCCCAAGACATTCAGGTTCCGATCCACCAGAGTAGTGGAGGAACAGTATAGCAAGGGCCGATTCGGATCCCGGGATTGAAGCATGGCAACGGCTCGAGCGAGTTTCCCCTGTTCCCAGATGTCGTCCTGATCGCAGAAGGCATAGTAGTCGGCGGTGTTTGAGGTCAGACGGATGAGTTCCATGAAGCTAAAAGGCAGCTTCCGGTTATCGGCTCTCAACAGAGTTATTTGGGCGGGATGCCGTTCGGCAAGATGACGAATCCGTTCAACGGTATCATCTTGGGAGCCATCGTCTCGAATCAGGACGGATACTTCGACGCCTTGTTGGATGAGGAGGCTATGAAGTTGTTCGTCAATGAACTTAGCTCCGTTAAACGTGGATAACAGAACCTGTACCCTTGGATTTGCGGTCACTGGACAGCCCTCCACCGGTAAACTTCATTCATATTGGCAAGAAACATTTCGATCGTATGCCGACTCAGATAAGATTCTCTTGCTCGCGCAGAAATCCGTTCCCTCTGTTGTGTATTCGTCAGAACTTCGCTAAGTGATCGAATATAATCCTGCTCACAGCCGGCCAAGTAACCGTTCTCGCTATGAGAAATAAGGTCTCGATGACTCTCGATGTCGCTCGCAACGACGGGAAGACCGCAGGAGAAGGCTTCGATAATGGTAAAGGGAAGCCCCTCCCACTTTGATGTTTGCAAGAATACAGCTGCTTGTAGACATTCTTCGATTACCTTCTCGAAAGGCAAAGCTCCTGCGAACGTCACTTGTGCGTTCAAGCGTATATTGTAAGCTTCGCAACGGCGTCTCATCGGTCCGTCACCGATCCAGACCGCCTTAACTTCCGGATGCTCTTCCCTTATTCGCGCTACCAGTTCAATGAACAAGAGCGGGTTCTTCTGCTCAACTAATCTTCCGACTCCGATTATCGTGTTGGTATAAGAGTGTGGAGCGGTATATTTCCCATGATCTCTCATCGCATTTTCCACCAGAATCGGCTTGCGAAACCAACTTAATTGGCGTGCATACCTATATTCGCTTCGAGAACAGGCGACGATCTTGGAACGGCTTTGCGACAACAGCAACTCGGCGAACCAATAGAGAAGCTGTCTCTTCTTTGACTTATCCGACATAAGAAAGCTGTAACAATGCGGAGTATAGAAGAAGCGAATCCGAGGATACAGAAAGACCAGTAACCGCCCCAGGAATCCGGCCTTCGATGAATGCAAGTGGACAATATCCGGGTTGACTTCGTTTAGTATAGACCTGATCTCTCTAAGCGAGCGCAAGTCCTTCTTCCAGTTCAGTCCTTTGACCATCTGACAGTTAATCAACCGAACCTCCGGACGGAAAATGGATTCTATGTTCTCCGGCGTATCGATACCGCATGAATAAATCACCGAATGATCATATCCTGCGAGATTCGACGTTATCTCGGTCAGGTACTTCAGCACCCCCGCTCCCATGCTCTCTGTAATGTGCATAATTTTGTTCATTTGTTATCTTCATCCTTAGTAAAAACGTCGTCAGTCGGGCATCCGCTACTTCCTTGCAGGTCCGTCGTTGGGGAAATATTAAACTTACGGCTTAACTTTGACTTGCACATCAACCGGAGCATATTGGTACGATCGATCATTCGAAATGACAATCAGGCTGAATTTGCCGGCCTTGATCAACTCCGAACTCTTCACGAAAAATTCAAAACCGCTGTTCGTTAATTCTGGATTCTGAAAAAAGTCCGATACGGAAGTCCTTACGGATCCATATGTGCCGGGATAATAGGTGTCCCCCACTTTAAGGAAGATATGAGAAGCTGTGCTATGCTCCCTTGAATCCAACGCCCAACCGAAGAGGCTTACGATGTTGTTATCCTTGTCGATCTCGATTTCTTTCTGATTCTGTACCAATGCGTTATTGGCATAATCTATCCATACTTGCGAATCGGATTCGACAGGTAGCTCCTTATAAATCGAATAGTCTTCGAACTGCTCCAGCGAGTTGCTTATCACTTGAATATCGTGGTCGAACATCCGTTCCGCATTTTCATAAATCACAATATCCGGTTGGACAATGTTCACGATTTTCTCGAAATTCCCCATGTTCTCCGTGTGCACGAACGTGAACTCCGAGAAACTTTCCGCCAGGAACGGGATTAAATGCCCGTAAAAATAACTGTCTCCCACGACTAATGCTTTAGCCAAGTTCTTGTCGGCATTGACGTATGTGTAGCTGTAATCCGGATAAATAATCGGAATGTTGTCTAGCAGACCCTCAACTCGAGAAGCCGTGGTTGGAACCTTCCAATTGAAGACATATCCGGACTCTGTAAATTTCAATGCATTATAGATCTTTATCGATTGTTCCTCTCGTGTGATCTCGAAATCGTCCCATTTAAGCACTTTAACCTTCGGATTCAACTGCTTGACCCTGCTCATTAACTCTTGATACCCAACAAAGGCGCCGTAACTATTCCAGTGAGCGTTATCCACTCTCTCGGAATAAACGGTAGCTTCCAACTTCGCTGCCTTAAGAGCTGGTTCGGGCGTGAAGAAGTTGACATCAGTGTACTTGCTCATATAGTCGATAAGCACGTCCGTACGGGATTTCTCCCCCACCTGCAGGATAGTATCCGGATAATTCTCGGGGTAAACGGTCTTCTTGTCCGGCACCATCATATAAAGGGAGGGAATCCCCTTGGCTTGAAGATAATCGCTAATCTTCTGAAATTGGCCTCCTATGGCAGCCAATTCGGTATCCGAAGGGAGATTTAAATGTTGATAATCCCGGATAATCTCGGGCGTAACGTAATAAAGCCATTGATCTCTTCCCATCATGGTATCCGATTTCGTGATATGGCCAAATAGATGATACTGGATCTTCGTGTTAAGCATCGTGAATCGGTCCCGCCATCCCAAGTTATCGTTAAACCAATTCTCGAAGTCGGACAGGATATGCTTGTTGAATGACTGGTCAGGGCCTCTAAGGGAGGGGAAGCCTGCCAGAACGCGGTTCTCCGCTTCCGAGATCTTACCTGGATTCGTATTCATAAATACAACGGGAATTATCATGGCGAGGACAAAGACAAGAACCAAAATATAGTTATATACTCGATATTGCTTCATCTCTGTCCTCCTTAAAATCTAAAATAAATAAAAGGATTATACGTAGACGTCGCCAGAAACATCATACAAATAACCAAGAGCGCCGCAATGTATACAGTCTGCCAGAACAGACTGAAACCGTTATGCTCCTCCAGGGGCCCCACTATCTTCCTAAGATAGGGAACGATCGGAAGGGAAGCCAGGCATCCAATAAGAATCATGGTAATCGCCATCTGATCGAGATAATACCATACCGTAAATCCGACGTCACGGGAAGATACGAACCCGAACATCCCCCCCAGGTATTTCAAGGCGTAGTTCAGATCCGGCGCGCGAAAAAGCACCCATCCTATTAGGACCACCATCATCGTGTATAGCCATTGAAGGAAACTCGGGATTCGGATTTTAACCTTTTCGGACTTCTTTAGCACTCTCTCGATAATCTGGAACAACCCATGCCATAAACCCCATAGGACAAAATTCCATGCCGCACCGTGCCATAGTCCCGTGACGATAAAAACGATAGTCAAATTGACATACACATTGCCTGTCCGATTGCCGCCTAGAGGAATGTATAAATAATCTCTAAACCAACTGGACAAGGAAATGTGCCATCTTCTCCAAAAGTCCGAAATGGATTTGGCTATATAAGGGTAATTAAAATTCTCCTTGAAATCAAACCCGAACATCTTTGCAAGGCCGATGGCCATATCCGAATAACCGGAGAAGTCAAAGTAGATCTGGAACGAATAACATATTGCCCCTACCCACAGCGTGGCTGTTGAACTCTGATCCGCAGGCAGTCCAAAAATATTATCGGCAACCTGGCCCAGCGAATTCGCTATTAGGACCTTCTTGCTAAGCCCGATAATAAATCTTCTAACTCCTTCGGCAAACTTGTCTACACTGTGGGAGCGTCGTTCAATTTGATAATGAATGTCCACGTAACGGACAATAGGACCGGCGATAAGCTGGGGGAAGAAGGCTTTGTACATGGCGAAGTTAATCAAATTGCGCTGAATCTCAACCTTCTTTAAATACACGTCAATCACATAAGATAGCCCTTGGAAGGTAAAGAACGAGATGCCGATGGGCAAGACGATATTCTTGATGGCGACATCCCAGCCGGTCAGATCATGTACGCTCGTCAAGAAGAAGTCGTAATATTTGAAGTAAAAAAGCAAACCGCAATTAGCTGCTACGCCGGCTAGCATGACAACCTTGGCTGCCGTCTTCGACTTCGCATGACAAACGTGTATGAGTAGCCCGAATAAGTAGTTTATGAGAATAGAAGCGATTATAACGAATACAAATTCCGGCTCTCCCCACGCATAAAACATCAGACTAGCAATCAGCAAGGTCACATTACGAAATTCGGTTCGGACCAAATAATATAGAAGCAGTACGATCGGGAGGAAAAAGAACAAAAATATAGAGGAGCTAAATACCATTCGTCTACCTCATGTTTGTCTTTTAAATTTTTGATAAACCTTCTTAACAGCCTTGAACATCCTTGGAGAAAGTCTCCTACGCAACGTCTCTTTGAACCGGACTTTAATCGGAATCTTAAATCGCATCTTTCTTGCAATATTATCTACTACGGCAAAATGATAAGAAGGCCCTGCCTTGGCAAAGTAAGCGACATTGATTTGTCTAAGCATATAGTAGAGGTTGGTGATTTCCATTCTGGCGGAACTGTCTGCCAGTACCCATGCGGGATAGTAGCCCTCATGTTGGGAAACATAAGGGTAAATTCTCTCAATGGCATGGAGAATCGTCCCGTTCGTATCATTCGGCTCTTTCGGGAAGTCCTCATACTTCCAATTATAATCAAATAGAGTTCTAAGAGCCTTGGGTCTGAACCAGAACATCGTCCCAAGCGGAGCCACTGGCTCTTTGTATTCCCGCATATCGATTTGCAGTCCTAAATTCTCGGCCAGTTTCCTGGTGTTGTCAAAGTTATTGCTCCACTCAAGGCCAATAGTATGATAGAAATCGGCGTGATACGGCGGCGGAGGGGACAACATCCCAAGACGCGGGTTCTCCTCGAATGTATTAATTACATTATGTACAAAGTGACGATTCTTCAGAGTGTTCTCAAAACATCGGTACGAGAAAGAGTCTCCTTTGCTGAAGGGAACTACCTGTTTAGTTTTTTTGTCGTGAACGAAGCATACATAGTCGTATTGATAAACGAACGGCTTACCGGCAACGAGCAATGCGCTCACATCTCGGCCGCGGTTCTCGATCAGAAGCACTTCAACCCTCGAGCACTCAAGCTCCTTGAAAGCTTCCTCAATTAACCGTTGTTTCTTAACGGTATCGGTTGTGATATAGACATCGGTATGGGGAGGCATCGATCTCGCATACCTCAAGCAATAGTCTATTAAATCCTCAAAATATATATGCATTATCAATGCGATTTTCCGGTCTGGGGCAACATCCTTCGACTGATCGGTAGGCAATACGTAATTCAAATGCATGGCATTCTTGATGTCGATCTGATTATCCGTACGCAAGATGTTATCCCATATCAGGTTAATGTCGTAGTCAATGTTATTGCGAATATATTCGTATAATTCCAGGGTTGGCTCGCCGGTAGTGAAATTGAGAAAATCGGCTGTATGGTGGAAGAACGATCTCCGCTTGATTATAGGACACCTACGGTTTTTGACCAGTTCTGTAGGAGTCATAAGCAACGGGTAAGGGGTCGTTTCCTTGAGGTCATCCGTATCGACAAATACGTTCCATTTGAATCCTTTATCCGCGAAATCCTTTGTGAATATCGCTTCATGGTAACTTATGGCTTCGTCATAGGAAGTTATCTCTCTCATGTTGTCCCAGTAGGATTTAAACTCGTAACTGGTATGCATTCTCTTTCGAATGGCGACGAAGTGAGATTGAATATGTTCAGGCAAGTAACCGTATTTCACTTTGCCGAAAGGATCGAAATCCCACCCATGATGCTTGGTGATCCCCCAGAAATCGAGGTCTTGCTCGTTCATGGTATGGAACATTTCTTCGAACGGATAGATGGGACCAAAAAGGGTAAAGTTAAACAAAAGCAGTTCATCAAATTCAGCAAGCTTGTCCCATCCGAAGTACTGCATTCCTTCCTTATACGCCCAAACATCGAAGCCTTTATTCTCTCTAACGACAACATGATTGGATAGTTGTTCGAAAAATTCTCTGCTCTGAGATGTTAGTTTGCCGTTGCATACGATCAGAAGTTCCTTCATATGCTTCTTCATGTCTTGAAGAAGGACATTCACATACTCGTCAACAATGCCATCTTTATCATAGAAGAAGAAGATTCCCAGTCGATTCTTAGGTGGTTGTGTTAACAAGTGCATATTTCCCCTCCTATTCCATTGCTATGAATATATTTTCAATTCGGAATTTCTCTTAATGATTTCTATTTTCCTATTGTCTCCCCATATCGCCGGAGAATCATATGGCCTATCGGGAAAGGCGCCATAATCCAGCCTAATTCTGAATTCATGTTGTCGAATGAAATTCTCTACTTTGTCTTTCAGGGAGGTCGGTTGCCCCGAGCAACAATTGATGATCCCGGTAACCTCCGTTTGGACAACGCATAATGCGATTTGCTCGGCGAGCTCTTCGACATCCACAAAATCATATTTATTTCTGCCGGTATTAAATGGGAATTTTTCTTTGTTTTCTTGCTCAGCCCTAATAATTTTAGTGAATATCGAGTTATTATTCAGATCGTCGCCGATTATGTAATAAGCTCTAAGCCACTGAAACACAGTATTCTTATCTTTCAAGAAAATCGTCAAGGCTTGTCTTAGGCTATTCTTTGCTATTCCGTATAAGGAATGAGGGTTAGTTGGCGTGTCCTCATCAATGGCGCCTTCGAAGTAACCGACCTCGTGCACGGTCCCCATAACGGCCAGATGAGGCAATCCCCCTTCAACCATATTGGTAAGAAATTTATAATGAGCATGTAGATTCTCCAAATGCGACGGAGCGTTGTGGACGAAGCCGTCCTGCCATGCTAGATGGATACAAACATCCGGTCTCTCCAGTTGATCGTATATGCTGATCTCTTCCGAGAAAATATCTACATTTAAAGATTTAGCCCTCTCATCGATTTGTCGATTTCTTCGATCTACCGTATAGACGAAATGCCCCGCATCAAGAAGCTTCTTTACGACAAATCTACCGATATATCCCCCTGCTCCCGTCACTACAATTCTTTTATGGTTATTCATTTCCCATTTCTCCTAACCACGCAAATAAGCTTCACAAACTTCATTAACATCGCCCACTGCTTTAACGTTCCCTTTATCAATCCACACCGCATTTCTGCACACTTTTCTGACTTGTTCGATAGAGTGTGAAACTAAAATTAACGTTGTCCCATTCTGGATCATTTCATTTAATCTTCGCTCGCACTTCTCCTGAAATAAGTAATCTCCGACTGACAGAATCTCATCCACGATCAAAATATCAGGTTGAACAATCGTTGCGATCGAGAATCCCAATCTAGCCAACATACCCGATGAATAGTTCTTAAGCGGAACGTCTATGAATTCCTCCAGCTCCGAGAATTCGACGATGTAATTGTACTTCTCGCTTAGAAATTTTTTGGAATATCCTAATACGGCACCGTTCAGGAAAATATTTTCGCGCCCCGAAAGCTCCATGTCAAAGCCTGCTCCGAGTTCGATTAACGGCGCTACGGTTCCATTGACTTCGATCTCGCCCTTTGTAGGTTTGTAGATTCCGGAAATTATCTTCAGCATTGTGCTCTTACCAGATCCATTCGACCCGACAATAGCAAACGAATCTCCCTTTTTCACTTGAAAGGAAACATTCTTAAGAGCTTGGAATTCATCGTAAACCATCTTCTTTTTGAGAAGTTTAATGAGGAACTCTTTGAGATTGTCCGTTCGTTCTTTTTCCAGGTTAAATTGCATGGAGACGTCCTTAACACTAATTGCAATTTCGGGCATGAATATTCACCTGGCCTCAAATACGCATGATTAATTTATTTTGATATTTATAAAAAACTCCGAGTCCGATGAGCAGCGCCGCACTTGCAAATCCAATGCAAATTAAATTCGTTTGTAAAGAAGGAATTTGTTTATAAAGAACGACGTCCCTAAAGGACTCAATAAAATAATACATCGGATTTATATAGATCCAGGAACGCACGTAGTCCGGAACCGCGCTAACTGGATAGAATATCGGAGTCAAGTAGGTCCATACGGACAAGAGTACTCCATACAAGTGAAGGAGATCTCGAAAATATACCGCTAGCACAGAGACGATCAAACCAATGCCTATTGCGAAGATAAAGACATATATTAGCGGCAAGGGAAATAGCAGCAGATAAGGAGTAATCTCAACGCCCGTAACCAGTATAACAATAATAATGGCTGCTAATGAGAAAACAAGCGTAATTAAGGAAGACACCACTCTTGATAGTGGAAAAATATACTTCGGTACATATACTTTTTTAATTAAAGAGCCACTATGAAGGATGGAGCTCATAGCCATTGTCGTTGCTTCCGTAAAGAAATTAAAAATAATTTGCCCTGTCAATAAATATACAGGAAAATTAGGGATATCAAACCTGAAAATACTGGAAAACACGGCATTCAAAACAAGCATCATTAGCAATGGATTGAGTAAACTCCATAAATACCCCAAGAATGACTTTCTATATTTTACCTTAAGGTCTCTTATCACAAACTCCCGCAACAGGCCCTTGTACTTCCAAAAGTTTTTAATTCTATTCATTGAGGTATTCCTTTCTTACTCAGATACCTGTGCAGAGCATCCTTCCAGTGAGGCAATCTGTCGAATCCTGCTGAATCCAAGCTGCTCTTGGACAACTTGGAGTTTAGAGGACGTCTAGCCCGGAAAAAGGATTCACTTGTCGAGATTGGTTTTACTATCGTGTCATAGCCCACATGCCGAAAGGTCTCAATGGCTAGTTCCGCCCGGCTGCAGAAACCCTCATTCGTTGCATGGTAAACTCCATAATTATCCGTGCATAACATGTCGCAAATCAATCGGGCTAAATCTTCCGTATAAGTAGGCGAGCCTACTTGGTCATCGACGACACTCATTTCAGGATTTGTTAGTCCTAACTGCAGAATCTTGCTGATAAAATTGCTGCCATTTATGCCAAATGCCCAAGAAGTTCGTATAATATAGTAACTCTCGAGCAATTCACGAACCTTTTGCTCCCCTTCCAGCTTGGAGCTTCCGTACACGGAGAGAGGAGCTGTCGGTGCATCGATCTCATACGGTTCTGCAGAGCTGCCGGAGAATATATAATCGGTACTTATGTACAGGAGTCTGGCTTGAATATCCTTACAGGCTTCTGCAATGCGGGCTGTTCCTTCAACATTAATAAGTCTACATAGCTCCGGTTCTATTTCTGCTCTCTCAACGTCCGTATAAGCTGCGCAATGGACAACGACGTCCGGTTTAATCGACCTGATGATTGCAGGCAAGCTATTATTTCGACCTAAGTCAGCGTCCTTTCTACTAACTCCATATCCATAATGTCCTTTTTTATGCAAGACCTCGATTACATCCGAGCCTAATTGCCCGCTTGCTCCGGTCACTAGCACTTTCATTCTCTAATGCGCTCCAACCTTTAGCTTATCTTTCCAAGCCGCGTTGTCCAAATACCACCTGATAGTTTGACGAATGCCTTGCTCGAACATCGTCGTGGGTTCCCAATCCAATTCAGCTTTTATTTTACTTGGATCGATCGCATATCTCCGATCATGTCCTAGGCGATCGGTTACATGCTTAATTAGTGTTTCTGGCTTGCCCAACTCTTGAAGAATAATCTTTACGATCTCCATGTTTGTCTTCTCGTTGTGTCCTCCGACATTATAGACTTCTCCAGACTTGCCTCGATGGAGAACGATATCGATGGCACTACAATGATCCTCTACATAGAGCCAATCCCGAACGTTTAATCCATCTCCGTAGACCGGCAGCTCTTGGTTTGCTAGAGCATTAGAGATCATGAGCGGAATAAGCTTCTCCGGATACTGATAGGGCCCATAGTTGTTGGAGCAACGCGTAATATTAATATTTAAGCCATATGTCTCGCGATAAGCTCTCACGAACATATCCGCGGAAGCTTTACTCGCTGAATATGGGCTATTAGGCGCCAAAGGCATCACTTCGGTGAAATATCCTTGCTCCCCTAAACTGCCATACACCTCGTCTGTGGACACTTGAAGAAACTTCGTATTCGGTATATAATTACCGTCCCCTAGCCCCCAATGAGCTCTGCAAGCATCCAATAACACTTGAGTACCAACGATATTGGTATTCAGGAAAAGCCGAGGGTTGGAGATGCTGCGGTCGACGTGAGACTCCGCTGCAAAGTTAACAACATAGGTTGGACGATGCTTTACAAAAATAGAGTTCACGAGCTCCGTATCGCAAATATCGCCTTTGATAAATACATAATTCGGATGATTTTCAACGTTAGTCAGATTATCTAAATTCCCCGCATAGGTTAAAGCATCCAGGTTAACTATCGTGTAATTATCGTACTTATTTAGCATATACAAGACAAAGTTGCTCCCAATAAAACCTGCTCCGCCAGTTACCAATATGACCGAATTATTTTTATTCAACAACAAACCCTCCAATAAAATCTGTTTTTCACTCGTTTCGTTGAGCTAATGTTTTAAGGCTTTTATCTTTGTCAGAGAGCAGAATTTCATCCAGCGAGTCAATCGGCCAGTCGATTCCTATCTCCGGATCGTTCCATAGCACCCCGTCGTCATACTCCGGGTAGTAGAAATCGGTACATTTATAAGCGAACTCCGCTTCCTCGGAGAGAACTACGAAGCCATGTGCGAACCCCTCCGGTACATAGAACTGTTTCATATTTTCCCCGGACAGGAGAATCCCGGCCCACTTTTTGTAGGTGGGCGAGTTTTTTCTTAAATCGACGGCTACATCGTACACTTCTCCACTCAATACCCTGACTAACTTCCCTTGAGGATGTTTATTTTGAAAGTGAAGCCCTCTAAGTACACCTCTTTTAGACTTTGATTGATTGTCCTGAACAAATGTAGCTTTAATACCGGCCTCCGCGAAATCAGTTTGATTATAAGTCTCCATGAAGTATCCCCTGTGATCTCCGAATACCCTTGGCTCAATAATCATTAATCCTTCTATATCTGTATTAATAAAGTTGAATTGTCCCAAAGTGATCCCTCCGTAGCCATTAATTAAACCCGTTGGCGACTTGAAGCAGATAAGTCCCGTAGTCTGATTTTAATAATGGCTCCGCTAGTTTTATTAACTGTTCTTTTGAGATGTACTTTTTCTTATAAGCGATTTCCTCTATGCATGCGATGTATAAACCTTGTCGCTTTTGCACTGCCTCGACGAAGTTGCTGGCTTCTAACATCGTATTATGGGTACCCGTATCCATCCAAGCCATTCCTCGGCCGAACAGCTTGACATTTAGTTTCCCTCGTCTTAGGTATTCATTGTTTACTTCCGTAATCTCCAGCTCGCCTCTCGCCGACGGCTTAATCGATTTAGCGATTTGAATGACTTCATTATCATAAAAATACAAGCCGGGCACAGCATAGTTTGATTTTGGCATTTTAGGCTTTTCTTCGATGGATAGCACTTTTCCCTTGTCGTTATATTCAATGACTCCATACGCTTGGGGGTTCGTGACAAAATAACCGAAGATGGTTGCCCCTTCTTTTAATTGCGAGGCCTCCTCAAGAATGCCTCCAAATCCTTGTCCATAAAATATGTTATCACCTAGGATTAGTGCAACGGGGTCATTTCCTATAAAGTTTTCACCAATGATAAAGGCTTCGGCAAGACCGTTAGGGGACTCTTGAACGGCATAGGACAAATTCAACCCGATAGCGGAACCATCGCCGAACAATTCCTGGAACAGTTTCAGATCCCTCGGTGTAGAGATAATCAGAATATCTCTTATTCCTGATAACATGAGTACGGACAAGGGGTAATAAATCATAGGCTTGTCATACACGGGGACTATCTGTTTTGATATGGCTTTAGTTACTGGATATAGCCGTGTTCCTGATCCTCCAGCCAGAATAATACCTTTCATTACTCAACCATCCTTAATTCTACTCGATTTTATATGTTCCAATAGCAAGCACCGTCAATCCATTCGTCTGACTAGGATCAGCTTGAACTCCTCGTCCTCCGCGCGGAAACAAGATTAAATGGTTAGTGGGTACAGGCTTGCCCGGAGAGATATCCAATCCATCGGTTAGATCGGACAATCCATTCGTATCGGTGCTATAGGCAATGGCTTTGCCTACGCGAACAACGAGTTGTCCGCCATCGCTCATGATTATTTTTTTGCCTAATGGAATAGTCACGACCTCTAGTTTGGGGGTGGCATTGGAAGCGTTCAGTCCTCCGTTGCTTGTTACTTCAGCAAGCTTCTGATCCACGTAGCTTTTGGTGACGATCGGATCATTCGTACTGCCGGGTGAACTTGCCGTGCCATCCGCCAAAGCAGTTTGGTAATACCCTACTCCGATCAGAAGGGCAGCCGCAACTAGTGTAGCCGTTATGATACTCTTATTTGTTCGCATGTTGTTTCTCCTTTCATGATTTAAATTTTGAGCTGGCTAAGAATACCTTTGATTTCATCGCTCCATACGAATCTACGAATATACCCGATTTTATCGGATAGCTTCGTAAGTTCTTGAGCACGCTCGTCAAAAATGGCGACGATTTCTCGAATGGCCTCTTCCTCTGACAATTGATTGCTTTTATCGCTTGATGCTACGTAGCTTATCCATTGTTGATAATGCTCTTGAATACTCTGTTCATAATAGCTGATCTCATAAGGGTAATTGTTTATAGCTTCGCTCAATACATGACTGGTTTGCACTTGATCTTGCGTAGCTAGAGCAAGGTGATATCTTGCTTTTATCGCCCCGGTGGAATGAGGCTCAGCTTCCATTAAATCATTCGTATATTTCTTAGCCGGATTTAAATACTGTTCGTCCTTTGTTTGGGTATAAGCATCCATATAGTTTTTCGCCAACCGATATAGGATGTATGGGTGGCCGTTAACCCGATCCAAACCTTTCTTCAATTCTTCATTCACTTCATTTAATGGCCTTTGCTCCTGAATCATTTGGATACTACTAGTATAATGTCCATGCGCGGAGAATGCGTTCGTCGTTCCTATCAGTAAAACTATAGCCATAATGCCCCATATTACGATCAATCCATATTGGACTCTAGAACGCAGGGCCGGTCTCGCCTTAATCCATATTGGGCTTGTTTGCCGCCCCGCAAGTACCCCAATGCAGAAGAATACCAATGCCGAGAAGAAACCAAAGGACATTTCGAAATCAATCACACTGTGCAACAATACGCTGCTCGGAATAAGGAAATATAAAAGATAATATTCGCTGTCCGCAAGCTGTTGCTTGGAGTATTGTATAATAAAGCAAACAAGGATGTAGATTAAGCCTCCGCCTATTAAAACAATCCCTATGATACCCGTATCGAGAAGCAAATCGAATATATAACTGTGTGGTTGAGAACTTATATAGGGATATGTTTGATACTTATCATACAAGGCTTCCCAAGTCTTCCCGCCACCGCCAAACCATTTGTTCTCCCCCCAGATGGATAGGGAATCTTTGTAGAAAGTGAATCGTTCCAGCACGCTATGAGTGTTTAATGTAAAATTTTCTATCCGATCGCTGATCTGTTTCGGCAAGACAGGATTCAAAAACCCGCTTTTAAGAATAGTAAAAATGATAATCGATAGTACGATAAGCAAAAGGGGGAGAACTAGCCGGAAGTAATTAGCAATAAACCTTTCTATATTAATTCTAGCGTTGTACTTAGATATTAGATATACAAGTAATGTCATCATCAAAGAAACAACCGTAAGAGAAAGCCACCCCGTAATGGAACTCTCAGCGAAAAAACTTACAACGTTAATTGGTTGATCAGAAGAAATCGAGGCTTGGATTTGATTGTATACGACAAGTCCCTTCTCTGAAAGCATCGACTGAATGGTAAGAGATAATAAAAATGCTAAAGTTACATAGATCAAAATGAGCAACTGTCTTCGAATGTTCACTAACAAGAGTGCGACTATCGCGATAATCGGAAGCACGAGCATGGCACTACGAGATAAGGTTAACATCAAAGATGCAACAATAGGCACAAGCATGCTTCCATAAGCCAATTGAATAGAACGTCTCGTCTCACTCGTTAATTGGTAAACTGCCGTTAGGAGCATGGTTAGTAGAAAAGCGGCATAGCCGTTGGCATACGTAAAGATTGAAGTTAATCGCACCCCGTCGCTGTAGGCGAGAGCATCCAATCGATAATTATTTCCGAATAGATAAGTAAAACTAAATAATACGACAATACTTCCAATTCCAAAATATAGGTGCATTATTCTTTTAAGAGTATGTATGCTACCGGAAACTAGAATTCCTATAACGAAGAATGAGTAGATGAATATCGTATTGTGAACCATAATTCGATTTAAATAAACCGATTCAGCCGTATAATAGTGAAGTAAGTATTGAATTGGAAATACCAGTCCCACAAGTGCAATAAAATGTCTCTTCTCCCAACTTCCGATACGAATAAATTTTCCCACAATCAAGATTAAAGCCGGAATCCCCAACATTATTCCATAATATGTTTTATCTTCGAAGTAGAATTGACTATCGGAATGCAGTCCCGCTCCATTAAAGAATCCATATTGAAACGGCCAAATAACCATAAATACTGCGAACAGTAGAAATGCGAGCCATTCCCAGCTCGTCATTACATTGTTCTTCGTTTGTTGTATTCGATTATGCTTACTTGCCAAGTCGAGTCCCCCTCAGTATGCCCCTCTACCTTTGATTACAGTTGGAATCGTCTTTAAAAGAATCTTCAATTCCAGCCCCAGACTCCAACGTTCAATATATTGAATGTCTAAATCGATCCATTCATCGAAGGTTAGGTCGCTTCTTCCACTTACTTGCCACAAGCCAGTCATCCCTGGACGCACATCCAATCTTCTCCAGTGAACGTCAGTATAACGTTCCACTTCCTCTGGCAGAGGAGGCCTTGGACCTATCAGGCTCATTTCTCCTCTTAGAACATTGATCAATTGCGGAAGTTCATCAATCGAATATTTTCTAAGAAACGTTCCTATCGAAGTTACCCGCGGATCCTTCTTTATCTTAAAAACAAGGCCTTGTGCTTCATTTTCACCCAATAACTGCTGCTTTAATTCATCCGCATTAATTACCATTGTTCTAAATTTATACATCATAAATGGCAATGAGTTCTTTCCTATCCGTTGTTGCTTATAGAAAATCGGTCCTTCGGATGAACACTTAATGGTAAGCGCCACTATTATTACTAACGGAGTGATGATTAAAATCCCTATCAGAGATAGAATAATATCCATCAATCTCTTAAAGTATAGGTTTAATCCTCTGAGCGGTGTCTTTACGATCTGCAAACATGGAAACTGATAGTCATGTCGATATTCATAGATGGTACTTATATGGTTAAAATGCTCCGGTATTATGCGGATATCAATCTGGTACTTATAAGCTCTATTCAACATGGGATTGATTATATCTCGAGCGGAAGGAATAGTTATATAAAGGGTATTGACCTTTCCTTTGACTATTATGTGCTCGAGATCTTTTATCTTTCCGATTATCTCGGATCCTGTCTCATTATCATCAAGAAAACCTATTATTGTCGCACTAGATTGCGATTTTTCAATCTGCCTCCTTAGTTGTTTTCCGATACGGCCTGCACCTACGACTAGGATATTCTGATGAATAATGCCGTATCTCTTCAGTGCGATTAGAATCCACAATCTCAGTTGTCTAAATAACGCAGCCTCCACAATCACCAAACAGAGGAACGAAAGCAACATAAATCTAGAATATACTAATGTATTTTTCAAAATAAACGTAAAGCCTACTGATATCAGAAAGCAGATTATAGCAGAGCCAATTATCCTCCCTAACTCATCCGATAAATGATTTTCCTTATCGAACTTATAGTACTGCTTCTGATAAAGCATCAAAAAAAACATTCCGATATACCCTATAAAAAAAAACAGATAATCGTCAAACACATCTATTCCCTTACCCGACCCCCAAAAGTTCCTTATACCTGCTTCAGTATATTCGGGTAGGACCTTGTATACGAATAACAAAAAGTAGGTTAAGAGATAGATTGCAAGTTCCAGAAGAACTAAGCCGCTCTGTAGCCACTTTACTTTTGACTGAGCTTTTGCATTTGATTTAGCGAGAAGGGCCATTTCGTCAACGAGAACTTGTCTCGGATTAGGACTTGTAAACGAGTTTATTTCCATGGCCACACCCCTTCTACGCTCAGTAAACTTATTATAGCACGGATATAGGGGAATTATGACGATTTTTGAAAGTGAATAAAAGGGAAGATGATCGACACGATAAAATAAAAAAAGATACAGCGGCTCATTGGGAAATGAGGCTGTACCTTTCAAATTGCATACAATTATTTTAATGTATTTTCAATGTACCACGTGAAACCTTGTTCCGCAATAGCTTTCTTATTGTTTCCAAGTCCCTCATAAATACGGAATCGATACTGAAGATTCAAATTCAGTGCCGTTTCTTCCGTGGCTTGCTTCAACTCCAGATCACGTTCTCCGACAGTAAAGGAAGTCCCTGACGAGCTCTCCAAGCCGATATCCTGCTGGACCATCGTTTGCCACTCCTGGTTGTTCTCATCAAAGTACTCAATGGCCGCCATTAATTTACGATCAGTCGGAAATAGGCTGACATTCGTATCTTTGGTCATCTTATAATGCATCCGCAGAATAACCCCTTCGTTCGTAAACAGCGGAGTCATCTTCGTAATTGATAATTGGTAGGGAAGAATATTCAGGTTCTGCATTGATGTCGCAATGTTCTCATCCATTGGCAATTCAAGCGAGACTGCACTCACATAGGCATTGGAAGTGCCATTGCCCACAACGAAGGATTGGTCATTAACTGCTTCCCCTACAATCAGACGCAAGTTAACAGTAGAAGTCGAACTCGGGAAATCTGCCGAGAATCGAACCAACGCTTGAGAACTTGGAGTCAGCAAGCCTTCCGGAAGCGTGATGGTAGCCGGATATATTTCATTGTTTTCATTAATGAAATAACCTGTTAACTTCAAAGGAGTAAGAGTTCTGGATTCTAGATTCTCTAAGGATAATTGAGCCGTATAGGTTTTTGTCGTTACGCCCTGATAGACCGCTACACGATTAACTTCTACATTCGTTTTGTATCCATCTCTCGTAATTGTGTACGTCTTGTTTAACGAAACTTTAGGAATGGTAGACAGGTATGAACTTGTTTGCAACTCCCCAGCTTTCACGGTATTTTGATCCTGTTTTTCGCTCAGCACAGCCTTTACGTTGGTAAATTTGAAATTCGAAGCTACTTTAGAATAGGCAGTTAAAGTGATCGTTTCCCCAGGTTGTATCGAACTTGTATTAGTCGGCGTAACGATGCTCAGATTATTTTTAACTTGATTATCAAAGTAATAATATCCAGTGAGCTCTGGTATGGGCAACTGAACTTTACCGTTATTGGTAATGGTTATCTTAGTGGACAGAATATCGCCGCTCTCATAAGGCTGCCTTGTGATGGAAGCCACCTTAAATTGAAAAGTACCCTGAGAGTTCGTGTACTTGAAGTTATCCGATGCAACTACGTCACCTATGGAACTGTTCGGGATATGGTAGACACCTGCCGGGAGATCGCTCCCCGCATCTCCTCCATCTTCTATGACATACAGCTTTAGGCCGCTTGTCTTTACGGTTTTCGGAATGGAAGCCGTTACGTTTACCTCTTGTCTCATGAGCGGCTGCAACTTAAGCTCCGTCACGTCGGGAGTCGCATCATAGACGAATCCGTCGGCAGATACAATCTTATATTTGTACTTCGGAAGAGTTACTAATTGCTTGCCAATATTATTCAAGGAAAACACCAAATTGACTTGGTTAGTCTCTTCACCGGTGTTAATCGTAGTTTGATAAATCTTAGCGTTGATGACGCTATTGCCTTCATAGACCTTCTTGTACGACCCTATTGGGACCTCTGATGAGAACCCTGTGGAGAACTTGAATTGACCGATCAATGATTCATAGCCTGCCTTGGTAAAATCGAACTTTATAATCTTTAGGTTTAAATCGGAAAGTTTGGTCGCATCTCCAACATCACTGTACAGCTTGATAAAAGTTTTTGTTTTAGGTGCGACGGTCTTCTTCGCTGCGTCCGCTGCGGTCAATTTGATGGAATAGGATTCGCCAGTCGATGAGGTGAGACGGTACCAATAATCCGATAAATCAAGGGATTGCGATGATCCATTGTAGAGAGAGAGTGTATATGTAAGGCGTTTTCCTTCCGAAGTGGGGATCAGGTTGACATCGACTACATTATAATAACTGGTCTGATTAAGCCAAACAGGTTTGACAGATCCGGCTACTTGTACTGGCTGCGGGGCGGCGACCGCTGCATAACTGGTTGGTAAAGAAGCTATTGTAGTATAACCGAACAAAGCTACGGATAAGGTTATGCAACCTAATGCTGTTTTCTTCATTTGTATCTTCATCCTCCATAATCTTGTTATTTATATAACGAAAGATTAGGCCTTATAGTTGCGCCTTTATTCATATGCCTTAAATAAATATAGCCTATGCACATGAATTCTTCATGAACATAGGCAAAAAATTGCATTAATTTTTTTTGAGAATGGATACACGTAAGATGCAAAAGAGCACCAACCTATGGCTGGTGCTCTCTTGCATCGTTGATTAGATGTTCAGGTTAACTGCGCCATCTGCAACAACGTTAGCGTTGATATCCTTAACGGAGGAAACACTCGTAAGCTTAACGGAAACTTGTTGTCCCGGAGCGAACGTGTTATTCGTCGTTGTGGAGATGATCAATTGAGTGCTGTCGGCTGGGTTGGAAGTAATCGTCCACTCTGCCTTAGTAAGGTCTTGCTTAACACCATTGATCGTGAGTTCGAAGCCAGTTTTGTAGTCTGTGGAAGTAACGTCAATCGTTACAGCCTCAGTGAAGGTTACGCTGACTGCGTTACCGTTAACCAGACCAACCGACTTCACAGCAGGCTTAACGTTTTCCTTGAATTCGACTAGTCTACCATCGATCGCTGCTTGGAGCAACGTGTTACCGTTCGTATCAACAATATTGCGAACCGCAAGCGTACGGTTACCAGTAGCGTAGACATAGCTATCCGGAAGCGTAACACGTACGTTCAGCTTGTCGTTTACGAAGGTAAGCTTGGCATCCGCAGGAAGCGGTGTACCATTGATCGTGTAGTTATTCGGATTCAGAGCGGAATCCGACAGAGCCGTCGTTCCGCCGAACACTACCGTGAACGTACCGTTAGTTACAGTCGCTGGGTAAGTAGCAGAGATAGCAGCATTTGCCGAAGTACTGCCAGAAGCGGTAAAGGCAAGAGTTGCTTGAGCGTTTCCGTTAGAACCCGTATCCAGTACGAAGTTAGCAGGTAGAGTTACATTCCAAGTGCCGCCGAGTAGATAGCTTTGCGTACCGGAAGTAGTGATCAGACGAGCATCCGTCACAGTAATAGCAACATAAGCGTCTTCGCCAGCATCTTGGATGCCGTTGCCGTTCACGTCGTAGTTGAACGATGCGCCGCCGATCGTAGCGTCAACTTCTTTAAGAATGTTGTCGCTGCTTACATAGCGAACCTTCAGCGTCGCAGGAATCGTGCCCACTTGAACCTTCTCGCTGAACTTAACAACAATCAAGTTGTTCACATAGCTCGTGCTGACAACCGTAGGAGCAGTCGTGTCCTTCGTGATGAGCAGCGTTACAGCAGAAGATGCAGTTCCTTGGTTGCCGGAGTTGTCCTTGTAACCAGCTGCGACTACAACCGAGCCGTAAGCGAAGTTAGAATTAGCCGGCAGGTAAGAAACGACATTAACCAAGAATTCCGTGTTCGTGCTGTCTGTTGCATTAGCTGGCAGAATGTCGTAAGGCGTTGTACCAACCGTTACCGTACCAATCTTGCCAGTTGCATTTGCAACAACCGCTTCCGTGAACTTGATGCGCAGGTTGCTGCCTTCGCTCGTTACGCTTGCTACAGCAGGAGCTACTGTATCGGCAGCAACGCTAACCGAAGCGTTAAAGTCAGGCAACAGGTTGCCATAGAGATCCTTGAAGCCGATCAGATCCACACGATGCGAGCCAGCAGTTGTGTTGTTAATCTTGATAACCGTAACGCCAGTTACAGTATCCTGTGGAGCACGAGTGTTGTCATAAGTCTTGTTGACAGCCGTAAGAGTGTATACAGAGCCGTCAACCGATACGGAACCTACGTTGTCTTGTACTGGCTCGGAGAACGTGATGACAATGTTAGGCGACGTATAAGCAACCGTAGCCGTAGGTGCAACCGAATCCGTCAACAGAACCGGTCCCTTGAAAGCAGGCAGAGAAGTTCCAGCTGCAGACTTCAGGTCGGACTTAACAGTCAGTTGAATGTAACGATCCTTATCAGATCCTACGAGACCGCCCGCGAACACCAGGTTAGCTTCGCTCTTGTCATCAGACAGAGTCACAGCGACAGGAGTCACATCGCCACCGGTCAGATGCAGTACATAGTTACCCGTATTGCGTCCACCATTGGTCGTTACAGCATCTTGAACAGCCTTAGTGAACTTAACTTTCAGTGTCTTACCGTTAACATAGCTAACGGAATCAACTGCGAAAGTCAAGACGTTAACCGTCTTCTCAACGGATGCAAGAACTGTCGTGCCCTTCAAGGCTTGAACCGTAATCTTGTGGTCGCCCGTCGTCTTCAGAGCAGTCGTCGTCAGTGTGAAGGAGCCGTCTTCCTTAAGGGTAGCAGCTACAGCAGCATCTGTATCTACCGACACCTTAACGCTATCAGCGCCATAAGTAACACCAGTTACCGTTACAGTGTCGTCAGCGTTCAGAACTGCCTTCACATCCGTCAGCGGCTTAACTTGCGCACCTTGGAATACGGTGTAAGCAAGATCGATCGTTTGACCGCGAGTTGCGTTAGCCTTGTAGTTCGTAGGAATCGGAAGGCCAGCGTCGATAGCAGCTTGGATGTAAGGACCAGCCCAAGCAGACGAGCCGCTAACCGTTGCCCCTTCAACAGGAGTCAGCTTAGCAATCGTTACGGCAACCTTGATCAAGGATTCAACCGTTACGTTAGCCTTAGGCGAGAACAGCGAGTTGCCTACGCCGTTAACGAGACCAGCTTCATACGCGGCTTGGATAGCCGGAGTCCACCATTGGCCAGCCTTAACGTCTTTGAATGCGGAAGAAGTGCTAGTGGATGGAGCAATGCCAGCGATCGCGATAGCGATCGTAGCGAATTCTGCACGGGACAGGTTGTCTTCCAAGTGCGGAAGTCCGTCCGGCTTACCCTTAAGTACACCTTTGTCGACCAGCTGCTGCAGCTTTTGAGCAGTAGTCAATTCAGTATCAGCAGCAGAAGCCATGGATGCGAACAAGCCGAATACCATAGCCAGTGCTAGAAGAAGAGACAAACTTTTCTTCATAACCTTTTTTTCTCCTCCTTGAAAAGGAATCTGTTGTGTTGTTTGTTTAGAAGATTTGTAGCTCGAATCTCTCATCGGCGTTTCACCCCCTTTCCGGAGTTGAGCATTGTCTATAATTGATGTCTACGGTCATGTTCTAAGGAAGAATCATGTCGCAGAAACTAGTAAACGCGCAGAAATAAGCCAGGCAATAAATGCCACTTAACCTATTATACATTGACGACAAACGAGCGTAAAGAGATTTCTTGGCTTCAGCACTAGACTCTGAGTCTCTAGTCCCTCTGTTTACGCAGCATGTAATTAGACGCACGAGCATTAGAAAAGTTGCGGTTTCCTAATAAAACTTCGTAGCTTTTTTTCCGATAACCGTTTGAACAAACTCCCACATCTGAATATGTATCGTCTAACCTTCATCAGTATAGCCGATGGGCAGCGCACCGTCATTGCCAAAGTTCTTCCAGACAATCCAATCTCGTCTAGACCAATAATAATCGAAAATAAACGACGGCTCAGGGAGGTTGTCCCTGCGCCGTCATCGTTTACTGCCGAGCATTCATTGTAAATCAACAGAATACCTCATAATCCATTAGCTCAAGTTGGACGAGAATATATCGGTGCTAAGCTTAAGCAGCTCTACGGCAACTTTGCCCGCTTCCGCTCGCGTCATCGGACTTTGCGGATTGAAGTTGTAAACCGGCTTCTTCTGTCCAGGCAAGGTCGTAGACGACCCCGTCATTATCTTCGCCTTATTCACGGCATCGACAGCCGGTCGCGCGTAATAAGAAATGGAACTCGAGTCAACGAACGCTTTAGCCAGCGCAGCTTCCAGCTTGGAGTCATTGGTCGCCATCTTGAGTTCGAGCGCCCGAGCGATCATAACTGCGGCGTCTTGACGCGTGATCGGATCGTCTGCGCCGAAAGATCCGTCCGTATTGCCTGTAACAATGCCGGCGCGTGCTGCGGTCTCGATATGGGCGTAGTCCCAAGTCGTCGTCTCTAGCCCAAGCGTTATCTCCGGGAATGTATTGTTCGCATCATAGTTCAACGGGATATTCAGTCCCTTGACGAGCAATGTCGCGAACTCGCCGCGGGTTGTCGTATCGTAAACTCCGAACTCCGAGATCTTGAGCGGATTCATGATTCCTTTGGAATACAGGGCGTTCAGGATGTTGCGCGCCCACGGGTGA